>ULVE01051340.1_pt1 | contig 15698 bp, 9 predicted proteins | sample 1959161 | NCBI WGS metagenome assembly ULVE01 (sample SAMEA4835778, study PRJEB28245) | human gut metagenome | biome: gut microbiome; material: fecal sample | place: Denmark | collected 2008
TAATCCTCCTTGTTTTGCGAAGCAAAATGCGACTGTCCATACAGGAGCAGAGGATTTGGCCTCCTTGTTTTGCATATTACTTAACGAAAACGATTAAGTAAATATTCCTTATATAAAATTATATCTTGCAGAATTATAAAAATCAACAAAAAATCCTTTGAAATAAGCAAAAACAGCACTTTTAACAAAAATTACAACCTAATATAGAAGAAAGCAACAAAAGAAGGTTAAGCTGGATAATTAAGCTTGAAATACGAAAACGTATAAGGTTTTGCTGCACAAACTGTTAAAAAACAGAAAGAATCATAAAAAAATGCACAAAAAATCAGAGAAAAAAATGTAAAATTAGCCGAAATGTCAAAAAAGTATTGCAATCCGTTTGCATAAGAGCTATATTAAAGATGCGAAAACGATTAAGTAAAAACTTCGAAAGACTTAAGCAGCAAGACAACAGGTCATACATAATAAAGTCTGGAAGAAGTACCTGGAGGATTCAATGGTATCTTTAAAAACAATTGCCGAAAAGTGTGGAGTATCAACTGCCACCGTCAGTAAGGCATTAAATGATCAAAAAGATATCAGTGAAGAGACAAAGAGTCGTATCCGGACGGTAGCAGAGCAATTAGGATATTTCCCGAATGCAGCAGCAAGATCACTTAAGACCAACCATTCATACAACCTCGGAGTTCTATTTGAAGAGGAAGCAGGAAGAGGTTTACAGCATGAATATTTTTCAGGAGTATTAAATGGTCTGAAAGTTCAGGCGGAGAAGCAGGGTTATGACATTACATTTATCAATACCTGTTTTGAAAACCGGAAGATGTCTTATCTGGAACATTGCAAATACCGGAATTTTGAAGGAGTTGCAATTGTGTGTGCGGATTTTAACGACCCTGGTGTCATGGAACTGATGAATAGCGAAGTACCGGTTGTCACCATTGACTACCTGCATCACAACTGCACGGCGGTCAGCTCGAACAACATTCAGGGCATGGAAGATCTGGTCAGATATATTTATTCTCAGGGACACAGGAGGATCGCTTACATCCACGGACAGCAGAATGGTTCGGCAGTTACCAAAGACCGGTTGACAAGTTTTTACCGGACAATGGATGAACTGAAGCTGGAAGTCCCGGATGAGTACATCCGTACAGCAGGTTACCTGGAGACAAAGGAAGCGGCAAAACAGACGAAGGAACTTCTGAATCTGGAAAATCCGCCAACCTGTATCATTTATCCTGATGACACCGCACTGATCGGTGGAAGAAATGTCATTATAGAGATGGGACTTCGGATACCAAAAGACATTTCGGTAGCAGGATACGACGGAACAAGGATGTCACAGCTTTTGCATCCGAAGCTTACCACAATTAAGCAGGACACAGAAGAGATTGGCAGAGAGGCTGCAAAACGGCTGATCGGTTCCATTGAAAAACCAAAAACAACTCTCTTAGAGAGAGTCGTTATAGAAGGAATCCTCATACCGGGACAATCGGTAGGAAAGATTCCGGAACAAAAATAACAATGTAAACAAGGCGGAAGCCAAAAAATTAAGGAGGAGGGTTTTCTATGAAAAAGAAAATCATTAGCGCATTATTATGTGTATCCATGGTAGCAACTATGGTAGCAGGATGTGGTGGGTCATCAGACACAACATCCGCAGACAACAGCAACTCAGGTGTAGCAGCAACGGCAACAGAATCTGGATCTGATGCAGCGGAGACAGATACAACAGGTGATGAGGGAAAAGTTTTCAACATTTATTGCTGGAATGAAGAGTTTAAGAGCCGTCTGACAGATCACTATCCTGGATATGAGGAAGTGGATGCCACAACTGGTAAGATTGGGGATGTTACCGTAAAATGGAACATCACACCAAGTGATGACAACGCATATCAGAACAATCTGGATGCAACATTATTAAAACAGGAATCAGCAGCAGCCGATGACAAGATTGACTTATTCTTAGTAGAAGCTGACTACGCACTGAAATATGTCGATACAGATTATACAATGCCGATCGCAGATCTTGGAATTACAGATGCAGACCTTGCAAACCAGTATCAGTATACAAAAGATATCGTTACAGATTCTAACGGTGTATTAAAAGGTGTTTCATGGCAGGGCTGCCCGGGCGTATTATTCTATAACCGTGATGCAGCAAAAGAAGTTCTTGGAACAGACGATCCTGACGAAGTTCAGAAATATGTTTCAGACTGGGATACTTTCAATGATACAGCAGAGACAATGAAAGCTGCCGGATACAAGATGACATCTTCTGTCAATGATACTTACCGTGTATACTCTAACAACGTTACTTCTAAATGGGTAGAAGATGGCAAGATCAATATTGATGATAACATTATGAAATGGGTATCTGATTCAAAAGAGCTTTATGATGCAGGCGAGACAGAGACATATGAACTCTGGGGCGATGACTGGAAGAAAGGTTTCTATCCGGAAGGAAAAGTATTCTGCTACTTTGGACCGGCATGGTTCGTGAACTTCTCTATGGCAGCCGACACCGAAGGATCTATCGGTTACAACGGTGGATGGGGCGCTACACCAGGACCTCAGGGATTCTATTGGGGCGGTACATGGATCTGTGGAGCAACAGGTACAGATAACGCAAGTCTTGTAAAAGATATCATCTTAAAGATGACAACAGACGAGACGATCATGAAAGATATCGTAGTAAAAGATGATGACTTCGTTAACAATAAACCAGCTATGGAAGCAATGGCAGCAGATACAAGCTACCAGAGTAAAGTATTAGGCGGACAGAACCCATTGTCTATGTACTGTGCAAGTGTAGAAAAACTTGATTTAAGCAACCTTTCTGCATACGATCAGGGATGTAACGAAGAGTTCCAGAACGCTATGAAGAACTACTTTGAAGGCAATGCTTCACTTGATGATGCACTTGACTTATTCTACAAAGCAGTTGTTGAGAAATATCCGGACTTAACATACTAAAATAATAAGCCGCGCCTGCCAGACCGGCGGGTGCGGCTATCTTTATACCTATCTCCGGACGGAGAGAAAGCAGTCAGCGGCGTAAAGCGCAGAGCTGACAGCAGATTTGCACAAAAAGATGTCCGTGAAGGGATGCTGTGAACTCTGTGAAAAATAAAAAGAAGGGGGCAAGAGGCGTTATGAAGAAGAAAAGCAGTAAAGCAGTCAGATATAACAAATGGGGTTACATTTTTCTGATTCCTTTTATTCTGGTGTATGTTGTATTCCAGCTTATACCACTGTTTAATACCATTTATAACAGCTTTTTTGAAAATTATTTATCGGGTCTGACACAGATCGGACCTAACTTTGTGGGACTGGAGAACTACAAAACGCTGTTTACACAGGGCGATATCTGGATTTACGCAAAGAATACCATGATTTTATGGATCATGTGTTTTGTGCCACAGATTATTTTGTCATTACTGTTAGGTGCATGGTTTTCTGATGTGCGTTTGAAATTAAAAGGAAGCAGATTTTTCAAGACCGTGATCTATCTGCCAAACCTGATCATGGCATCCGCATTTTCCATGTTGTTCTTTACACTGTTCTCGGATGGTGGACCGATCAACTCGATTTTAATGCAGATCGGAATTATTTCAGAGCCATATAAGTTCTTGGCAAACACAGGAAGTGCGAGAGGACTGATCGCCCTTATGAACTGCCTGATGTGGTTTGGTAATACGACCATTCTTTTAATGGCAGGCATGATGGGTATCGATACTTCCCTATTTGAAGCAGCAGAGGTGGATGGAGCAACTTCCACACAGGTATTCTACAAAATTACATTACCGCTGCTCCGTCCGATTTTAGTATATGTTGTGATCACATCGCTGATCGGTGGATTACAGTTATTCGATGTACCACAGATTTTGACCAATGGTACCGGTGATCCAATGAGATCGACCATGACATTGATCATGTTCTTAAATAAACATCTGTACAGCAAGAACTACGGAATGGCTGGTGCAGTATCCGTAATCCTGTTCATCATCACCGCAATTTTAAGTCTTATTGTCTTTAAGGTAACTGGAAACGATAAGAGAAAAGCATGAGTAGAATAGAAAGGTGAGGTGTTATTATGAACGAAAATAAAAATCTGAAAAAAGGACTTGGAATCCATGCAAGAAGATTTATCGCTTATATAGTCCTGATTCTTGTTACATTTGCCTGCCTGTTCTGGTTCTATGTGCTGTTCATTAACGCGACCAGATCGAACGGTGAACTGCAGGCCGGATTTACACCACTGCCAAGCACACATCTGCTGGAAAACTGGAACAATCTGGTACACGGAACACTTCCGGTATGGCAGGGTATGATAAACAGTCTGATCGTATCGGTACTGTCAGCAGCGTTATGTACTTATTTTTCAACCATGACAGCTTATGCGATCCATGCATATGATTTTAAACTGAAAAAATACATCTATGCATTTATCTTAGCAGTTATGATGATCCCTACACAGGTAACTGCACTTGGATTTGTAAAATTAGTCGGTACATTAAAAATGGAAGATACATTTATCCCTTTGATCGTCCCAACGATCGCTGCACCGGTCACATTCTTTTACATGAAACAGTACATGGAAAGTACATTGCCGGTATCTCTGATCGAGGCAGCCAGAATTGATGGTTCCGGTGAGTTCCATACATTTAACAATATTGTACTTCCATTAATGAAACCTGCCATTGCAGTACAGGCAATCTTTACATTTGTAAGCAGTTGGAATAATTATTTTGTACCGGCTTTGATCTTACACAATGACAAGAAAAAGACACTGCCAATCTTAATCGCACAGCTTCGTGCAGCTGACTGGCTGAAGTTTGATATGGGTCAGGTTTATGTGATGATCGCATTTTCTATCTTCCCAGTTATTATCATTTATCTGATCTTATCCAGACACATCGTACAGGGTGTTGCCCTCGGCAGTGTAAAAGGATAAATTAGAATATAGCTACAAATGAAAAAACCTTCCCTGAGAACCGTCGTGATTCCCCATATCACGGCGGTTCTCCTTTGATGTAGCAGAAAAAGATTACAATATTAAAAAACATCAGAAAAATTATCTGAAATAATCAAACATAGGCTCTTTTTTTCCAGTTGCTAATGTGCTATAATAGGCACAGATTTTGGAAAAAAAGAAATGGTTGAGAAGTGAATCTGCACAATCCTTTCAGAACGGAGGAAGACATGACAGAAGGCGGTTTTTTAGTTTTCATGGGAATTTTATTACTTTTGGTTGTCATCGTTGTTGTGATAGCGGTTGTTTCATCTGTGGCAGGTGCGGCAGCAGCGATCGTTGATGATGAAGACAGCGAAGATGAATAGAACAGGGTGAGAACAGAATAGTGGGGCGGTACTTTTGTGCCAGTCCCCTTTTTGCAGGTCTTATGGATACTGCGAAATGTCCCGAGATCGAATCATAAGAAAGGAGACAGAGATTATAATGCAGTTACTTACATTTTTGTTAAATGGAGTGAAGTTTGGTATTCCTGTCAATGATGTGGAATCCATTGAAACAAGAATGAATGTGGTGAATATTCCAAATTCACTGCCACAGGTTCATGGGATCATGAATCTGCACGGAGAAGTTATTGCAGTGTACAGTCTGGCAGAACAGTTTCATTATCCGGAACAGGAAATCAACAATATTATCGTTGCATCCATGAATGGTACAAAGATTGGGCTTGAGGTTGGAAACGTGGATGAGATTATTGATGTCCCGGATGAGAAGGTTATTTCCATGCCAGTCATTATGAAAGCAGTAGAAAATTGTTTTGATGAGGTTGCTTCCTATGCAAAAGAACTGATCGTTCTGATCGAGGTATCAAAGCTGATGCCGGAAGCAGAGCAGCAGGCAATACAGAAACTGGTAGAACAGCAGTCATAAACAAAAAAGAGTAAAGCCTCTGTTATTATATATTGGAAAGATACAGTCTCGTGGGATGGAGTACCGATAGGTACTCCATTTTTGCGTAAATAGGAAATTTTGTTCCATTTCTAAAATAATTCTAAATTCTGTCCGATTTTCCTTGCATTTTGATGAGAGAGGAGTAAACTGATGATTGCCGACCGACTGGTCAGTTCTGGCTTGCAGGAATACAGCAGCCAATCAGATATATCATGTTTCAGGAGGTAAGAGAATGATCCCAAAGTATAGCGTAAAACGTCCGTACACAGTGTTAGTGGCTGTTGTACTGGTGATCGTTTTAGGAGTTGTTTCGCTGACGAGGATGACAACAGATCTGCTGCCGGCAATGAATCTGCCGTATGTGATCGTTGTCACAACAGATGTGGGTGCAAGTCCGGAGGAAGTGGAAAAAGATGTGACATCGCCGATCGAAGCGGCAATGGCGACAACTTCCAATATTAATAACGTAAGTTCCATGTCCTATGATAACTATTCTATGGTTATTTTGGAGTATGAACAGAGCACGAACATGGATTCTGCCATGATTGAGATTCAGCAGCAGCTGGATCAGTTGACCGGACAGTTCCCGGATTCAGCGGGCTCACCGATCATTATGCAGATCGATCCGGATATGATGCCGGTCATGATCGCATCTGCGGATGTGGATGGTATGGATCAGGCAGAGGTATCTGATTATGTAGATAATGAATTATTACCGCTGCTTGAGAGTATCGAGGGTGTGGCATCTGTGACGGCAACAGGTGTGCTGGATACGGACCTTCAGGTAACCATGAATCAGGGAAAAATAGATGCTTTAAACGAACAGATTTTAAGCAAAATAGATGCCCGGTTTACAGATGCACAGGCAGAGTTAGATAAGGCATCTTCCCAGATCGACAGTGGGAAAAAGAAGCTTTCCGATAGTGAAAAAGAGATGGGAAGCCAGTTTGGAGCAGGTGAAAATGAGATCATTAATAATAAAATCCAACTGTTTAACACCGAAGCAGATCTGACCACACAATTATCAGATCTTCAGAAATCACAGTCGTCCATGGATGGTGCAATCAAGTCGTTACAGTCAGCTTATGATGGAGCAACACAGTTACAGAGCGCGATTGACGGTTTACAGAAAGCAAAAGACGGTGTCAGCCAGGCGAAGAGTGGGGCAAAGCAGTTATATCAGGCGCACGATGGTGTAATGGCAATTTTAACAGCAAAAAATCCAATGACAGGTGCAGACATGACAGTGGAGGAAGCGCTTGCAGCAGCGGTTCAATATGGTCAGATGACACAGGAACAGGCGAATCAGTTGAAAACAGTGATTTCAACTTTACAGGCAGATCCTAAAATGTTAGAAGCATATAAAAATGCGGCCAGTGAATCCGATTTCGTCGCATACATGGAATCCACAGCCATTGCCCAGATCAATGCACAGGCAGGGACTTCCTATACAAGTGAGAGTGACATTGCCAGCCAGATCGTGACCTTACAGTCCAAACTGGATGATATCAATGTGATGCTGACGAGTCAGGCATCCTCTTTTGCAGATGCAGGCGTGACGTTGACTTCTTACAAAGATATTCCTGCTGCAATCTCAAAATTAAGTGAGAGCAAGACGCAGATTGCGACGGGAATCGCGACAATCGAGTCCGCCCAGACACAGGTGGCAGACGGTAAAACGTCTTTAGATGACGCATTAGTGACTTTAAATGAATCCCAGATATCCGGTATCATGGAGATGAGCAGGGGATATGCGGATCTTGCTGTTGCAGCAAATAAGATCGAAGAGGGACAGAGCCAGTTAGATGATGCAAAAGAACAGGCAAAAGATTCAGCGGATCTGAACACGATCCTCACAATGGATACCTTAAAAAATCTTTTGACAGCGCAGAACTTCTCCATGCCGGCAGGTTATGTGACAGAGGGGAACGAGCAGTATCTGGTGCGAGTCGGAGATGAGGTGACATCCAAAGCTGATCTTGAAAATCTCGTTCTGATGGATCTTGGTATGGATGGTATCGAGCCGATCAAACTGTCAGATGTGGCAGATATCGAATACATTGACAATTCCGGAGATTCCTATTCCAAAGTAAATGGAAATCCGGCGGTGATGCTTTCGATTGAAAAGCAGACCGGCTATTCCACCGGAGATGTGACAGACCGGTTATTGGACAAATTTGACAGTCTGGAAAAAGAAAATACAGCGTTACATTTGAGCGTTCTCATGAATCAGGGGATTTACATTGACATGATCGTGAAATCAGTCGTAGAAAACATGATCGTGGGAGCCATCCTTGCAATTATTGTATTGTTATTATTCTTAAAAGATATAAAACCTACACTTGTAATAGCATGCTCGATCCCGCTCAGTGTTGTTTTTGCAGTGGTACTGATGTACTTTACGCATATTACGTTAAACATCATTTCGCTGTCGGGTCTGGCACTCGGAATTGGTATGTTGGTGGATAACTCCATTGTCGTGATCGAGAACATCTATCGATTGCGGGGAGAGGGATATTCCATCCGGAAAGCAGCCGTGGAAGGTGCTTCACAGGTGACAGGAGCGATTACAGCTTCCACACTTACAACCGTCTGTGTATTTGCACCGATTATTTTTACAGAGGGTATCACGAGACAGTTATTTGTGGATATTGCACTGACAATTGCATTTACGCTTGCAGCCAGTCTTCTTGTGGCATTGACTTTCGTGCCGATGATGGCAGCAGGATTATTAAAAAATACAAAAGAGATCAGGCATAATTTCTTTGACAAAGTAAAAGATTCTTATGGAAAAATTTTAGCGGTATGTCTGCGTTTCAAGCCGGTCGTATTTATTGCGGTGATCGTATTGCTTGGAACAAGTGTTGTGGCAGCATTCTCCAGAGGATATTCTTTCATGGATATGAATATGGAGACGAACCAGATCAGTGCGACGATTTCAGCAAAAGAGGATGAGACGCTTACTTTTGATGAACTGACAGAAATGGCAGACGAAGTCGTGGAAAAAGCATTGACGATTGATGGTATTGAGACCATTGGTGCCATGGCAGGCGGAAGTGCTCTTTCCATGATGGGAAGCAGTTCTACAGACAGTATTTCCATGTATATGATTCTGGATGAAGAATCTGAAGTGAGCAGCGCAGATGTGACCGCACAGTTGGATGAACTGACCAAAGATATGGACTGTGAGGTGACAACCGATACTTCAGCTTCCGATATGACAGCGTTAATGGGAAGTGGACTGACGATCAATGTAAAAGGAAATGATCTCGATAAACTGCAGGAACTTGCAGGAGAAGTTGCAAAAGTAGTAGAGAACACCGAGGGAACTGTGGATGTGGATGATGGACTTGACAATACGACACCGTCTTTCACCATTTCTGTAGACAAGGAAAAAGCTGCGAAATACGGCATGACCGTTGCACAGGTATTCCAGCTTGTTTACGGTGAGATGGCATCCTCAACATCTGCAACGACAATCTCTACCGATGTAAATGATTATCAGGTTTATGTACAGAGCGAGGAGCAGTCCGATGTTACATTGGATGATATCAAAAAACTGACCTTTACCTATACAGACAGAGAAGGAAACGAGACAGAAGTAGCGCTTTCTGATATTGCACAGTTTGAGGAAGGTTACACATTAGGAACGATTAACCGTGATGCGCAGACCAGATATATCAGTGTGACCGCAGGAGTGGATGATGACCATAATGTCAGTCTGTTAAGTAATGAGATCCAGAAAGAGTTAGATAAGATCGATCTGCCGGAAGGATACTCCATTGAGATGGCAGGTGAGGACGAGATGATCGCAGATGCGATGAATCAGTTGTATCTGATGCTTCTTTTGGCAGTTATCTTCATTTACCTTGTCATGGTAGCACAGTTCCAGTCACTGTTGTCGCCATTTATCATTATGTTTACAATCCCGCTGGCATTTACAGGCGGTCTGTTCGCACTTTACTTTACCGGCAACGAAGTCAGCGTTGTGGCAATGATCGGATTTGTCATGCTTGCCGGAATTATCGTAAATAACGGTATCGTTATGGTAGACTTTATCAACCAGCTCCGCCGTGGCGGAATGGAGAAAAAAGACGCCATTATCGAATCCGGAAAAACGAGACTCCGTCCGATCCTTATGACCGCACTCACCACGATCCTGTCCATGTCCACGATGGCAGTCGGACTTGGAGAAGGTTCAGAAATGATGCAGCCAATGGCGATCGTAACGGTTGGCGGTTTGTTATATGGTACACTGTTAACTCTGATCGTTGTTCCATGTATTTATGATGCATTCAACCGCAATAAGAGCATGGTCGAGGAGGACTTATAATGGATGAGCAGAAACTGATCCACGATCCATCACAGAAAGTACTTGCCATGTATCAGGCAGTCATTGAGTTCATTAATGAAGGCTGTGATATCAACACTTTAAAAGTAGCTGATATCACAGGCCGGGCAGGCATTGGAAAAGGAACGGCATACGAATATTTTTCTTCAAAGGAAGAGATAATCTCTTCTGCAATTTTATATTATGTGAAAGTGTGCTTTGAAAAACTGCAGGTAATTTCTACAGATAACAGAACGTTTCAACAGAAAATTAACGAGGTCATGGATTTTATTGATGAGCATGTAAAAGAAAAGCAGGGTGTCTTTTTCCTGATAAAAATGGTATTGGAATCATACGAGATACCAAAGAATCTGCAAGACGAGTATGAGCGCATGAAACACCAGTGCTGCGATAAGGGGAAAAACGAGATTATTGACAGCATTGTGGAGGAGGGTGTCCGCGAAGGCTTGATCCGGGAAGAGAATGTTTTTCTACGGAGAGCCGCGGTCGAAACCCAGCTTTCGGTCTATTTTATGTACCGCATCGCAGCAGAGAAAAAAATCGAACTTGACCTGGAGGCAGATTTTCTGAGAGAATATGTCTATCAGAATCTGTTGAAATTATTAGGATAGGAAGAAGGAATGAATAAATTAAAATCACGTATAAAAAATCAGTTGACAAATGCCACTTTAGCTTTTATGATGAAAAAAGATATAAAAAGGTGATGAGAAAGAGGAGTACACACAGACACCTGAAAGAGAATGACATTCACCGGCTGAGAGATGTCACCAGAACATGTTGTGTGGAAGGTAGCTTTTGAACCGTCGCGCTGAACCTGTCTGTTGCAGATAAGTGGCAGAACTTGCAAGTTGATCATGCGGAGAAAAATTTCGTATATCGCCAGAAGCAGTCAGAAGTAAGCGAGAACGATTTGTCCCCGTTACCGGACAGTGATTTCTTTTTCAATGGACAGTGGAATTGAAAAATCGAATCAGCAGAGATATGTTGTTTTTACAACATAACAAAGGTGGTACCGCGTTGACACGCCCTTTGCATCCGTAAGGATGTGAAGGGCTTTTTTGCACGCTTGCTCTCGAGTGTGCACATCGGGAGAAAAGATGAATTAATTAGTTAGGCAATTTCGAAACTCGTAGAAAATATGAATTGAGTTGTGGAAATGTAACGAAAGCTTGAGAAGACACTGGGGAGCCGCCGGTTCTTGCTTGGCAGTCATAGCGCTAGCTGTGGCTGGCATGCTAGCACCGTTGCGAGCGACACGTAGCGGAAGCGTGTCTTCGAAAATTTTGTTACGGTTTCACAACGTTCGTAATGTAAATTCGAGTTTCGCAATGCCGAAGCAAAAAGAAAGGAAAAGACAAATGAAGGAATTAGCAAAGACCTATGACCCAAAGGGCATTGAAGAACGTCTCTATAAAAAATGGGAAGACAACGGTTACTTCCATGCAGAAGTAGATCGCAGCAAGAAACCATTCACCATTGTGATGCCTCCACCAAACATTACCGGACAGCTTCACATGGGACACGCATTAGACAATACCATGCAGGATATTTTGATCCGCTACAAGAGAATGCAGGGTTACAATGCATTATGGCAGCCTGGAACTGACCATGCTTCCATTGCAACCGAAGTAAAAGTGATCCAGTCCTTAAAAGAAAAAGGAATCGACAAGGCAGACCTCGGAAGAGAAGGTTTCTTAGAGAAATGCTGGGAGTGGAGAGAGGAATACGGCAACCGTATCATCAACCAGTTAAAGAAAATGGGATCTTCTGCTGACTGGCAGAGAGAGCGTTTTACCATGGATAAAGGATGCTCCAATGCCGTACAGGAAGTTTTCATCAAATTATACGAAAAAGGATACATTTACAAAGGCTCCCGTATCGTAAACTGGTGCCCGGTTTGTAAGACATCCATTTCCGATGCGGAGGTAGAGCATGAGGAGCAGGACGGATTCTTCTGGCATATCAACTACCCGGTAGTTGGCGAGGAAGGAAGATTCGTTGAGATTGCGACGACAAGACCGGAGACTTTATTCGGAGATACCGCTGTTGCTGTAAACCCGGATGATGAGAGATACAAAGACATCGTTGGAAAAATGTTAAAACTTCCGATGACAGACCGTGAGATTCCGGTGATCGCTGATCCATATGTAGACAAAGAGTTTGGAACCGGATGTGTGAAGATCACACCAGCCCATGACCCGAACGACTTTGAGGTTGGAAAACGCCACAACCTGGAAGAAATCGTTGTCATCAATGACGATGCAACCATGAACAAGTTAGCAGGAAAATATGAGGGAATGGACCGCTACGAGTGCAGAAAAGCATTAGTAAAAGATTTAGAGGAAGCGGGACTTTTAGTAAAAGTTGTTCCACATTCCCACAACGTAGGTACACATGACCGCTGCGGCACAACCGTTGAACCAATGATCAAACAGCAGTGGTTCGTGAAAATGGACGAGATGATCAAACCGGCAGTTGAAGGCGTAAAAAATGGTGATATCCAGTTACTTCCAAAACGTATGGAGAAGACATACTTCAACTGGACAGACAATATCCGTGACTGGTGTATTTCCAGACAGTTATGGTGGGGACACAGAATCCCGGCATACTACTGTGATGAGTGTGGCGAGATGGTAGTTGCCAAAGAAGCACCTCATAAGTGTCCGAAATGTGGATGCACCCATATGACACAGGACCCGGATACCTTAGATACCTGGTTCTCCTCTGCTTTATGGCCATTCTCAACACTTGGCTGGCCGGAAAAAACAGAAGACTTAGATTACTTCTATCCAAATGATGTTTTAGTAACCGGATATGATATTATCTTCTTCTGGGTAATCCGTATGATCTTCTCCGGTTACGAGCAGATGGGCAAGGCACCGTTCCATACCGTATTATTCCACGGTCTGGTACGTGACTCCCAGGGACGTAAGATGAGTAAGTCTCTTGGAAATGGTATCGATCCGTTAGAGGTTATTGACAAATACGGTGCTGACGCACTTCGTCTGACACTGATCACAGGTAATGCACCTGGTAACGATATGCGTTTCTACTGGGAGAGAGTAGAATCTTCCAGAAACTTTGCCAATAAAGTATGGAATGCTTCCCGTTTCATCATGATGAACTTAGAGGGCGCAGAGATCAAAACCCCTGCTCTCGATGAATTAAAGGCAGCCGACAAATGGATTTTATCCAGAGTGAACACACTTGCAAAAGATGTGACAGAGAACATGGATAAATTCGAGATGGGTATCGCCGTACAGAAAGTTTATGACTTTATCTGGGATGAATTCTGTGACTGGTACATCGAGATCACAAAAGTTCGTACCTATAACAAAGAGAATGATCCGGCATCTGCAAATGCAGCATTCTGGACCTTAAAGACGGTACTGACAGAGGCATTAAAGCTGTTACATCCATTTATGCCGTTTATCACAGAGGAAATCTTCTGTACGCTTCACCCGGAAGAAGACACCATTATGCTCGCAAAATGGCCGGAATACAAAGCAGAATGGAACTTTGCAGCAGAGGAAGAGATGGTAGAGCACTGCAAAGACCTTGTAAAAGGTGTTCGTAACCTCCGTACTGAAATGGATGTTCCACCATCAAGAAAAGCAAAGATTTTCATTGTATCTGACGATGCGAAAATCAGAGACACGTTTGAATCAAACAAAGAAGTTTATGTAAACCTTGCAGGTGCAAGCGAGATCGCAGTACAGGCAGATAAGACAGGAATCGAGGAGGATGCTGTTTCCGTTGTAATTCCTGGAGCAACACTTTACCTTCCACTGGAAGATTTAGTAGACTTTGAAAAAGAAAAAGAACGTCTGTTAAAAGAACAGGCACGTCTGGAGAAAGAACTCGCGCGTTCTAAGGGAATGCTTTCCAATGAGAAGTTCTTAAGCAAAGCTCCGGAAGCAAAAGTGCAGGAAGAGAAAGACAAGCTTGCAGGCTATGAGCAGATGATGGCTCAGGTCAAAGAGCGTCTTGCACAGATGAAATAGAACAATAACCGTCCAGTCTCCCTAGCCGGTGGCGTGGACGGTTATTTTTATGGCAGGGTGTGTCATTGGTTTGTTCAACATGCACAAATTACAGAGCGAAAATGTGCGAAAAAGCAGAAAACTTGCTTGAAAAAAAGACTGGAAACGAGTATTATATAGTATATATACGATTTTTTGTAGGAAGAAGGGAGTTGGAAGAATGGCATTACCAAGTATTTCTACACCAAAAGTGAAGATTGTGAATAAAGACTTAGAGGCATGGATCAGACTCCCTGCACTGGAAGAAGGAGAACACTATACGATCGAGTATCTGCACGATGTATTACGGGTGAACCAGATTACTTATGGAATTGATGAAGCACAGCTTCAGAAAATCATCGATGAGGAGATATATGAACAGGATGTACTGGTGGCGAGAGGAGTACCGGCAGTAGAGGGACAGGATGGATTTTATGAATATAAGGTGAATATGAACCTTGAGAAAAAACCAAAGATCCTGCCGGACGGATCGGTAGATTACTGGTCCATGTACAGTGTACAGTCGGTTCAGAAGGATCAGGTCATTGCAATATATCATCCGGCTGTACAGGGAACAGACGGAACCGGAGTTTCCGGAAAGCCGATTCCTGCAAAGGTGGCCAGAGAACAGGGAGCACTTCGCGGAACCGGTTTTGGACGAAGTGAGGATTACCTTACCTATTTTTCGCTGATGGATGGGAAGATTGATATTGAGAATGATAAGATCAGGATCCAGCCAATCTATGAGGTGAGCGGAGATGCAAATCTTACTACCGGAAGCATAGATTTTACAGGAGATATTGTGATCCACGGCAGTGTAGAATCCGGAGTTACGATCAAGGCAACCGGAAGTATCACGATTGATGGAAACGTGGAAGCCTGTAATCTGGAAGCCGGTAAGGATATCATTTTAAGAAGTGGAATGGTCGGAGGGAACAAGGCACATGTCAGAACCAAAGGAAATCTGTATGCAAAGTTTATTGAGTATACAGTCATCCAGGTAGAGGGAGATATGGAGGCAGACGTATTGCTCAACTGCACAGTTGCGTGCAGAGGATCTATTCTGATCCAGGGCAGAACAGCGAAGATCATCGGTGGAGATGTCAGCGCAGTCAAGGGAATCAAGGCAACCACGATTGGAAATGACGCAGAGATGCGGACAGCTGTGACCGTTGGAGTAAGTGCGGACTGTATTTCAAGACTGAATCTGCTGAAGAAGAAGATGGATATTACCAAAATGGAACTTGATAAGATCGAACAGGGACTTGCCAAGTTCGAAGAGATGCAGAAGGAGCGCGGAGTAAGCTATAAGGAAGATCCGAGAAGAGTGGCACTCTTGCGTACCAGAATCCAGAATACGGCTACACTTGCAGGAGATGAGGGCGAAGTGAAGCGGCTT
>ULVE01043586.1_pt1 | contig 15689 bp, 10 predicted proteins | sample 1959161 | NCBI WGS metagenome assembly ULVE01 (sample SAMEA4835778, study PRJEB28245) | human gut metagenome | biome: gut microbiome; material: fecal sample | place: Denmark | collected 2008
TCGCCTAAGCCCTTGTTTGCTTCCCCAACTTTCCGTGAAGAGGCAAATAGTATCATTCGTCCCCTGCTGCATCCAGCTCATCCAGAAACGAGCAGAGGTTTTCCTCCGAGTATTCGATTTCTGATGAGTACATCCGCGCCGCTTCGTTTTCGCCCAGCAGCGTCGACAGGCGCAGGAACAGCATCCCCGATACCGCACAAAACAGCACCCGCCCCGGCAAATCGTCATCCAGCAGCGCCCCCGGCACATGCCGATGCAGCAGGTACACCGTAAACTGCTCCACCGCCAGCGGGGAAAAATCCGGTAAATCGTCCGGTGCATTCGTCAGCCGCGCCAGCACTGCGTCCCATGCCGGGTCAAGGCGCTCCAGCGTCCGCAGGAAGTCCGCCCATTCCGCTGCCGTACGCGTTGGCATTACCGTGCCTACCGCTTCACACAAGGCATTCAGCCGGGCAGGAATGCCGCGTGTCCTGTCCTGCATGATGCGGATGAGTGCCGCCCGCGCCTGCAGCAGCGCTTCTTCCTCCGGCGACCCCTGCGGACGTGTGCCGCCGCCCTGCGTATGCCACGTCATCGGCTGTGGCCAGTGCAGGGTCAAATCCGCCGCCGCTTCGCAGCAAAGTCCGAAGCCGACCTCGGTGAATGTCGAAAACTCGTTGCGGTAGCGCGGATGGTCAGCACAGATTTGGCACAGCGCCCCTTCGCCGCAAGCGGTGATGATGTCGCATAAGCCGCTGTCATTCAGCATCGGGCAGCGTTCATCCTCCCGCAGGCGGAAAGAAGCACCGTCCGGCGTGTCCGCAATCGCGTCGCGCAGCCGCTGCCCGATTTCACCCGTCATGGCAGCATACTTCGCCCGCGTATCCGGGTCAATGTCGATTTCCCAGCCCTTGCAGCAGGTGTGGCGGCAAGCGTCCGCAATACAGCGGAACGCATCCGCCGTCGCGGGGTAAATCAGCGTCATTTCAGCGCCTCCCACAACGACCACGCCAGCGCGCGCACCGCCGGGTCATCTGGCTTTTCCCACAAGCGCGCCGTCAAGTGCCACACGCCGTCCTGCTGATAGAGGATGCCCAGCCGCGCACAGCGTTCCGTATTGTCAATCATCTGCACCGCGGGGTGAATGTCCGCCGGAAGGCGCTGCACATGCGCCGTTTGCAGGATAGCGTACCACGCGGGGGTGGTGTAATCCTCCTGTGCGAACCGCTTCAGCAGCGGCGACGCGGTGTCGATGGACAGCCCCATCGTCCCGACCGGCACAGGCTTGCCCATGCTCTCGCTGATTGAACGGAACATCGGGTAGCACCAGAAATCCGTGCAGTATTCCGCCGGAAGCTGCCCTTCCGCGCTCGGCACAACAATCGCCGCGCCGTCCGCCTTCTCTTCTGCGGATACAAACGCCACCATCCGCCCGTCCTTCTCGATGCCCTCGCGGGTGATGCGGATGTCAATTGGCGGTATCAGCCAAATCGGGTAATGATTGCGCGTGCCGTCCGCCAGTGTCAGCACGACGGTCAAGCCCGTGATGCGCTCCTGCATGGCGTCCCGATAGCACTCCGCCGGGAACGTGACGGACACTGCGTCCGTCAGCCGCCCCTGCCGTGCACCCGGCGTCACGTCGCAAGCGTACAATTCGCGCTCACCGTCCATGAGGGTACAGCGGATGCAGGTATGCTGCTTCTCCGGGTCGCATTCGCTGATTTGCACATCAAAACGGATGTCCTCGCCCATCACGCCTGTGAATGACGCAAATTCGCCCAATACAACCGTTCCGGCGCAGAACTCGCGCCACTCCTCGGCGGAAATCAGCCCCTTGTTCTCCATCATCGCGTTCAGCACGCCAACAAGCGCCGTCCCCTGCCCGGTGTAATCCTGCAAATCCAGCAGCTGAAAGCCCGACACCTCCCGCGACCGCAGCAGCGTCTCGATTTCCCGCTTGTAGCAGTCCACCGCCAGATGCCCCGTCTGCCGGAAAAAGGCTTCATGCTCGCCGTACAGCCCCGCCCGTTCCAAATTCTCGCGCATGGCTTCGATGTTGCGCGGCTTCAGCGGCCCGGTGTAATGCGAAATCTCCGAGAAATCAGGATAGAACACATACTGCCCGACCTCGTGGCTGATGACGGGCACATCCGGGATGAGGGCGTCCGCGGACTGCGCGTCCACTTCCTTCACGCCCGTGCCATACTGAATCTGCACCTTGCCGGCTTCACCCGACTGCCCCAGCGTTTCCGGAACGATGCTGGCATCATAATTGCTGACGGACTCCGGCGCGGTCGTCTGCACGATGCCCTGCGGCGCGTCGCACATGGCGTAGCTGCCGCGAATCAGCCGTTCGCGCCCCAGCCTGACGCCGACGAACACATTTTCCTCGTCCAGCACGTCCGGCACAAACTGGTAGTTGTTCGCGCCGCTGCTGTACAGCTTGGTGTCGTCCGCCTCGCGGTAGGCGCGAATCATGCGGTTCAGCACGTCCTTGCTGCCCCACAGCTCATTGCCCAGCGAAAGCCACAGGAACGACGGATGATGCCCGTATTCGCGCAGGATACGGAAGCCCTCTTGGAAGAGGAAGTCGCGTTCGCGCTCGTCGTAGCCTTCTTCGCCTTCTTCCGCCACCGTCCCCCAGAACGGCAGCTCCGGCGCCATGTACACGCCAAGCAGATCCGCCGCCGTGAACGCCGCATCTGGCGGGCAGGCTGTGTGGTAGCGGTAATGGTTGATGCCGTACTCCTTCGCAATGCCCAAAATCGTCATCCACGACGCGACGTCAGTTGGCGTGTACCCGGTTTTGGGGTACAGCAGATTATCGACCTTGCCGCGCAGGAAGGTTTCGCGCCCGTTGATGAGCAGCCGCCGCCCGACCGTCCGCACGTCGCGCAAGCCGAATGTCGTTTCATACACATCGCCGTCGAGGTCAATGGAGATGGTGTGGATTTCGGGGTGCGCTTCGTCCCAGAAGGCTTCATTGCCCTTGAGCGGGCATTCCCCGTCCAGCACGCCCCGGCGGTACGGCAGCAGATGCTCCATTTGCCCCGGCAGCACGATGCCCGCCACACCGTCGGGCGCGCCGATGATATGCCCATGCACGCGCAGGCAGCCGCGCCGCAAGTCTGGGCGTACGGTCAAATCCGTCAGCAGTGTATGGGCGACAGTCAGGCTGATTTCGCCGGTGATGCCGTTCCAGTTGCTCTGCGTGTCCGGGCTGGTCAAATGCCCGCCGCGCGTGGGATAATCGGTATTATCCACGCGGATGACAAGGGTATGCTCGCCAGCGTGCACAGGCGGCAGGAAGTAGCGGTGCGGCGTGCATAGGCTCTCCTGATGCCCGATGGGGCGACCGTCGAGGTAGACGGTGGTTTTGCGGGTGCGTTCCAGCGTGAGCATCGTCTGCTCGCCCGTCCAGTCGCCCGCGGTGAACGTGCGCATGAACCACACCGCTCCCTCGAAGCGGTATGCGTCGGTCAGGCAGCCCGTTTCCTTGGCGGAATTCGGCATTCCAAGCCCCGCCGCCGATGTTGTCCCCGGCAGCGTCATCGTCTCCGGGTACGCTTGCGGCATGGTCTCCTGTTTTTCCGCGTCCAGCTTCACCTGCCACTGTCCGCTCAAGTCGATTTTCATCATGGGTGTTGCAGCCTCCTTTCAAGCCAGAGGCTCTGCCTCTGGACTCCGCAAGGGGCATTGCCCCTTGACCCTTTCGCGCGATTGAGTTGGTGACTTCTTCATGCAATTTCCGCGTGTTTCGCTGGGATTTCGTCTCCGCAGAGGCGATTCCCCCTGTTCCAATCAAATTCAGCCAGAAAAAGAAAGACAAGTATGCCAAAACCCAAAGGTTCCTTCACCCAAGGATTCCCTTCCAAGCGAAATCCTTCCCCCACCTTGTGAGGGGTGCGCCTGCCCCAACGCAAATCGTCCCGAAGCCTGACGCGCCAATCGAACGTGCGGGATTCTCCGTGCAAATGCGCACAGCCTCTTCCGGCGTCTGCCCGTAGCGCGCCATCAGGTTCTGGAACGCCTGCCGCATCAGCAGCACCGAGCCCGCCAGCGTGCCGTCGTGCAAACGCGCCTCGTGTCCGCGCACCGTGACCGCCTGCCCGCCTAAGGCGTATTCGCCGTCCGGCAAGCCCGCTGCTTCCATGCTGTCCGTAATCGCAACGGCTTTGTCCACCCCCTTGCAGCGCAGAAGCACCTTCACTGCGTCATCGTGCAGGTGAACGCCGTCGCCAATGAACTCCGCGAACAGGCGGTCATCCGTCAATGCTGCGCCGGGAACGCCGGGCGCGCGGTGCGTGAACGGCGTCTGTGCGTTGTAGGTGTGGGTGACGCGGGTCGCGCCCCAGTCCGCCGCCTGATGCACCTGTTCGTCGGTCGCTGCCGTGTGACCAATGGAAACGTGGATACCGTTCTCCGCCGCCTTGCGGATGAATGCTTCCGCGCCGGGCAGCTCCGGCGCCATCGTGATGACGCGCACTGCCTGAATGTCGCCGCCTGTCAGATCAAGGAACGCCTCCCAGTTCGGATGCAGAAAGAACTCCTTCCGCTGCGCCCCTGCCTTCTCCGGCGATAGGAACGGTGCTTCCATGTGCGCCCCCAGCACCCGTGCTGCGCGCTGCTCCGGCGTATCCATCACGCGGCGGACGGCGGCAATCACCCGGCGCGTATCCTCCACACTGGCGGACATGGTCGTCGGCAGGAACGCCGCAACGCCCTCCTGATACAACTCCCGTGCCATCTGGCGAATCGCATCCTCGCCCTGCATCGTGTCATGCCCGCGGAAGGCGTGGATGTGCGCGTCAACGAACCCCGGCAGGACAAAATCCCCCTGCAGGTCTATCACAGCTTCGCCATCCAACGGCGCTAAGCCCTCGCCCATCGCTGTCACGCGCCCGTTTTCCAGCCGGACGCACAAATTTTCCCCAAAATGGCCATCCACAAAGAACAGCCCATTCCGCAACAGCACCGTCAACGCACCTCGCATTCATTTTCTCATGAAACTCTCATGCAATTATCATACCACAAAGAAGGGTTTTTTTCAATCGGCGCAGAATTTCTTATAGGTTGAAACCATGCGATTTTCGGATGAAAATGCGCCAAGACGCAGGCAGCGGGCGCAGGTGAATCCGAAAATTGCAAAAATGCGGGTATCCGCCGAATTTGTTGCGGTTTCTTCTTCATTTGTTCACATTAGGCTCAAATTCGGGGTGTATACTATGCTCCGAAAGCAAAGGAGGAAATCACCGATGTCCTTTTTCTCGAAGATGCAGAACGCCCTCGCGAACTGGATGCAGGGGCGCAACGGCCCGGATAATCTCGGCTTCACAGCGCTCGTCGCCGCTATCGTTTTCAGTTTGCTTTCGCTGTTCCGCCTGCCGCTGGCGAGTTTCCTGTCCATGCTGTGCTATGTGTATGCTCTGTGGCGGATGCTGAGCCGCAACGTCGCCAAGCGGCAGGAGGAAAATCGCCAGTTCATGGACAAGACGGGACACGCGCAGACGGAAATCCGGCAGTTTTTTCTGCGGCTCAGGGGCATAAAGACCTACAAGTATTTCCGCTGCCCGCAGTGCAAAACACGCCTGCGCCTCAAGCGCGGCTGCGGTGAAAAACACGTCACCTGCCCCAAATGCCAGCACAAGTTCGACGAAAGGGCGTAAGCAATGTTCGGCTATGTCAGACCCTGTCTGGAATCGCTCGATGAGGCGCAGAAAAAGCGCTATCGGGCATGGTACTGCGGATTATGCCAATCACTGGGCGACCGCCACGGCTTCCGCGGCCGCATGACGCTCACCTACGACATGACGTTTCTGGCGATTTTCCTCTCCGCGCTCTATGAGCCGGCGGAAGCGCACGGGCAGATGCGCTGTCTGCCGCACCCGAAGGAAGCGCACAATTTCGTCCGCACGTCGATGACGGATTACGCTGCCGATATGACCATCGCGCTGGCGTATTTCAAGGCGCTGGACGACTGGCAGGACGACCGCTCCCTGCCGGGCGGGCTGACCGCGCAGCTGCTGAAAAAGCGTTACGAGGCGGTCAGCGCGGATTATCCCCGCCAGTGCGCCGATTTGGAGAAGAACCTGCGGGCGCTGAGCGAGGTGGAAGCGGCGCACAGCGATTCCCCCGACGCGGCGGCAAACTGCTTCGGGGCGCTGATGGCGTCGCTGTTCGTGCACGAGGAGGATTACTGGTCGCGCACACTGCGGCTGTTCGGTGCGTCGCTTGGGCGGTTCATCTACATGGTGGACGCCGCCTGTGATTACGATGCCGACACGCGCAAGCACAGCTACAATCCCGTGCTGCTGATGGGGCGTCAGCCAGAGGATATGCGCGACGTGCTGACGCTGCTGCTTGGCGACGCTTCAGCGGCGTTTGAGTCGCTGCCTATCGTCTCCGATGCGGATATTCTGCGCAACATCCTCTATGAGGGTGTCTGGCAGAGCTACAACGAGTCCCTCCACCGCCGCGCCGAAAAGCAGAAGAAGCACAGCGGCAACACAACCAAAGAGAATGGGGACGATTCCCCGGTGAAAGGAGGCTGACGAGCATGGTCACAGACCCGCGGAAAGTGCTGGGTGTATCCGAAACCGCCAGCCAAGATGAAATCAAGCGCGCGTATCGCCGCAAAGCCAAGGAGTGTCATCCGGATTTGCATCCGAACGACCCCGACGCGGCGAAAAAGATGAACGAACTCAACGAAGCCTACGACATGCTGATGAACCCGGAGAAGTACGCCAACCGCCAGCAGCAGCAGAATCCGTATGGTGGGAATCCGTATAGCGGGAATCCGTATAGCGGGAACAGGTCACCCCGCAGCAGTTACGGCGGAAATCCATACGGCTCTTACGGCGGCAATTCCTACGGCGGACAGCAGCAGGGCAATCCGTATGGTCAGCAGGGCGGCTATGACCCGTTCAGCGACTTCTTCGGCGGATTCGGCTACGGCAGCTACGGCGGCTATCAGACGCAGGTCACCCCGCCGCAGGAGCAGGCGGGCGATTCCGAGCCGGTTCGCGCTGCCATCCGCGATATTCTCGCCGGACGGTACGCGTCGGCGTGTTCCATTTTGCAGAACGTCCCCAGCACGGGGCGGAATGCGCGCTGGTACTACCTGTCCGGCGTGGCGAACCACGGCGCGGGGAATCAGATTCAGGCGTTGGAACACATGAAGCGCGCGGTGCAGCTCAGCCCGAACAATGCGACGTATCAGGCGCTTTTGCGGCAGTATCAGCAGGCAGGGCAGACGTATCAGACGAATGCGTCCGGGTACAACACTTGGGCAATGGATCCGTCGAAGCTGTGCATGAGTTTGTGCTTTTTGCAGATGTTCTGTCCGCTTTGCTGCCGGTGCTATTAAGAAGCTGTGGCAAGCTCCTTAACTTGGCGGAATTTTCCTATGCTGCTTGATTTGTTTTGTTGCAGGGGTTTCGCCTCTGCGGAGTGAAATCCCCTGCGCAACACAAAAAACTGTATGCAATGCGCGCAACTGAATCGCGCAAAAGGTCAAGGAATCAGTTTCCTTGAGAAAGTGTAACTTTATGGGTAAAATCATCGGTATCGACTTGGGTACCACCAACAGCTGCGTCGCCGTGGTTGAGGGCGGCAGCGCAACCATCATTCCGAACGATAAGGGCGAGCGCACAACGCCGTCCGTCGTGGCATTCACCGACAGCGGCGAGCGGCTCATCGGCAGCGCGGCGAAGCGTCAGGCAGCAGTCAACGCCGACCGCACGATTGCGTCCGTCAAGCGCCATATGGGCACGGACTGGCGCAAGACCATCGCCGGGAAAAGCTATACGCCGCAGGAAATCAGCGCCATGATTCTTCGCAAGCTGAAGCAGGACGCGGAAAGTTACCTCGGCGAGCCCGTCACCGACGCGGTGATTACCGTCCCGGCGTATTTCGGGGATATTCAGCGTCAGGCGACGAAGGACGCGGGGCGCATTGCGGGTTTGAACGTCCGCCGCATCATCAACGAGCCGACCAGCGCCGCCCTTGCCTACGGGCTGAACAACGGCGCACCGCAGAAGATCATGGTCTACGACCTTGGCGGCGGCACGTTTGACGTATCCATCATCGAAATTGGCGAGGGTGTTATCGAAGTGCTGGCGACGTGCGGCGACAACCACCTCGGCGGCGATGACTTCGACGAGCGCATCGTGAATTTCGTCTGCGATGCTTTCCAGCGGGAACATCATGCTGACCTTCACCGCGATTTGGCGGCTATGGTGCGCGTGAAGGAAGCCGCCGAGCAGGCGAAAAAGGAGCTGTCCGTCACCGAGATGACCACCATCAGCCTGCCGTTCATCAGCACAGTCGGCGGTCAGGCGGTGCATTTGGAGCAGACGCTGACCCGCGCGAAGTTCAATGAATTGACGGCGGATTTAGTTGCGCGGACGGAAGGTCCTGTCCGCAGCGCCCTCAGCGACGCAGGCATTGCCGCCAGCGAGCTGGGCAAGGTGCTGCTGGTCGGCGGTTCGACGCGTATCCCCGCCGTGCAGGAGAAGGTGCGCCAGCTGACCGGCATCATGCCGAGCAAGAGCATCAACCCCGACGAATGCGTGGCGCAGGGCGCGGCGATTCAGGGCGACACGCTGAATGAACACACGACGCTGACAAACTCCACGGGCTTGCTGCTGCTGGACGTGACCCCGCTTTCGCTGGCAATTGAGACGGTCGGCGGCGTCGCGACCCGCGTCGTCGAGCGCAACTCCACCCTGCCTGTGCACTATCAGCAGGTATTCACCACAGCGGGCATGTTCCAGTCGTCAGTAGAAATCAACGTCCTGCAGGGTGAGCGCCCGATGGCGCGGGACAACAAGAGCATCGGCAAGTTCCGTCTGAAAGGCATCCGCCGCGCAATGGCAGGCGTGCCGAAAATTGAGGTCACGTTCGATATTGACACCAACGGCATCCTGACCGTCTCCGCGCGCGACCAAGACACTGGACGCGCCCAATCCATCACCATCACCGCCGACAACAAAATGAGCGAGGATGAAATTCAGCAGGCGATTCGCGATGCGGAGCAGTACGCCGCGCAGGACGCTTTCCGCCGCGACCTGATGGATACCATCAATCAGGCGCAGCACCTTTTGGTGCAGGTAAGCGCTGCCTTGAACCAGTGCAGCAAGCAGCTGGACAAGGACGAGAAGAAGCGCGTCAAGGACGATGAAGCTGCCCTTCGCCATCTGATTGGGCGCGCCAAGCCCGACAAAATGACGGCGGATGACCTGTCCGCCATCAAGAGCGCCATGGCAACCCTCGAAAGCAGCAGCGCCCACCTGATGAGCCTCTTCGACCCGAACGCGCAGGGCAGCGGCCAGTCCTGACGAAGCCGCACCACGTCCGGCGTGCGCTGCTGATTGCCCTGACCGTCTTGGCGGCGCTTGTCGCAGGGGGCATGGTTTACCTAACAAGCTGTGCCGCGGCGGAGCAGACCGTCTTGGCGATTCTGCCGACGCTGCTGGGCAGTCTGGAATAACAAGCAAGGGGATTGCGTCCACAATTTCGGACACAATCCCCTTTTTCGTTGCAATGATCATCAGAACAGCAGCAGAATTCCCTGCGCCGCCAGCACCGCCGCGCACGCCGCAAGCGCCACCGTCAGCAGGCTCTTCCCCTTCCACGCGAGGAACACCGCTGCCACCAAACCAACCGCCGCCGTGCGCATATCCCCCGTGGAATACAATACGTCGGGAATCGTCATTGCCCCCAGCACCGCGAACGGCACATAGTGCAGGAATGACTTGACGAACGTTGATTTGATTTCCTTGCGGAAAATCGTCAGCGGCAGCATCCGAATCAGGTATGTCACACCCGCCATCACAAGCAGGTAAATCGGAAAATTTGCCGTCATTGCGCATCACCCGCTTTCGTTTCTTCCTCCCGCACGGGGAAGAGCCACGCGCCCAGCGCCGAGGCGGCAATAGCACAGATGATGATGACAAACCCGCTGGACACCTGCGAGAGCATCGGCACATAACGGAAGCACAGGCTCATCGCGATAGCCATCAGCACGACAATGCGCACGGGCTTCTCCTTGCGCGCGGGCGGCAGGATGATGGCGAGGAACATGCCGAAAATCGCGATACCGAGCGCATTGCGGAGGAAAACCGGCAGCAGCGTGCCCGCGACCGCGCCCAGAATCGTACCGACCGACCAGCCGAGGTACGGCGCGGTCATCAACCCATACAAATACCAGTGACTGACCTTCCCCGGCTGACTGGATGCGACAGCGAATATCTCGTCCGTATTCATGAAAGAGAAGAACAGGCGACGCGGTGTGTTCATATCCGAATCCATCTTCTGGGAGATGGACAGGCTCATCAGCGCATAGCGGAGGTTGATAATCAGCTGCGTCAGCGCGACTTCGAGGTACGATGCCTGTGCGAGAATCAGCGGCAGCCCGGCGAACTGCCCCGCACTGGTGACGTTCGTCATGGAAATCAGCAGCGCTTCGAGCGGCGACAAGCCATCCGCCACTGCCTTCATGCCGAACGTGAACGCAACGGATAGGTAGCCCAGCCCAATCGGGATTCCATGCCGGAAGCCCTTCGCAAAGAGTTTACGATTCATCGTCATTGATGCCTTCTTGTCGAAAAAGTCGGAACACAGCGTTTATGATAGCACGAAGTCCGTCCCTTCGTCAACGTCTGTGCAGCAAAAGAACAGCAGGGGACTTCGTCCCGTTTCATTTGTCCCTGCACCCATTTCGCGATTGGCTGATGGCGGAAAAGACATCACCCGACGCGCCGCCGAGTTGTGCGGTATTGCCCATGCAAAACCGGCAGCTGATGGCACTTCATCGACTGCCGGTTTGCGTCTGTTCCTTCTGCAAACATAAGCAGCCACACACCGTAGCGCATGGCTGCTATGGATATTGATTCAGTTCGACAAACTGGAAGTTAGCGCTTTCTTCATATAGACCTCCTTAATTCGAAATTTCTTTTTGAACATTCTGCATCATTTTATTAAAATCTTCCTTCATTAAACACTGATCCTCCGGTGAATAATAAAAATGTCCAGAGGTTTGCAAAGACTTGACACATATACAAGGGTTATCCTTAAATAATTTACTACATTTAGGGGAAACCATTTCATCTAACATAGATAGATATATATGCGACGGTGTTAGTAATTTCCCTATGATTTTTCTTGTCTTTCGTATTTCAGAAAACAACTCAAGGTATCTTGGAATCCAACCAAAGTATCTTAAAATATGATTATCTCTTTCTATGCTATACGCATTTTGTGCTGCGAGAGACCATTTATCATCAGGTTTAATATTTCCTGTAAAAACTCGCCATGATGTTCTAAATAAACGGAAGGTAACTCTCACTTTTAACGGAACATTTAGAAGAAATAATTCTTCTACCGGTTTTTCTATCGCTTCTTGTATAGCAAACAGTGTCCCCATGGAATGAGCGACAATAATGATTTTATTGTTGGTTTCTGATAGTTCTTCAAGAGCATTCTTTACTTGCTGCTTCCATTCAGTCATAGAGGCTTGCGAAAAGTCCTTTACACTTCCTCCATGACCTTTTAACGATAGATTGCATATTGACCAATTTGGAGGAACAAGCGATAAAAAAGGTTCAAAATGACTTGTAGTTCCAAGAATGCCATGTATAAATAAAATTGCTATTCTCTCTTGGTCACTCGCCATAAAATCACCTCACCAATCCCGATTCGTCGCTTTGTTTATGATGCAGATTCTATCATATTGGTTTTTTCTTTATGGAACGGAAGCCCGAAGGCTGCCCCACACGTCAAGCTGCTCCTTTTTCCATAGGTTCATTATCACCTTCGTCGGCGGATTTATCCGCATCATCAACATCCAGATTAGGCTCTGCCGCTTCCTGTTCTTTTTATGCCAGCTGAAGCTCATACAGCTTCTTGTAAATGCCGTCCTGCTTCAACAGTTCCTGATGCGTGCCGGATTCGCGAATTCGCCCGTGGTGCATCACGATAATGCGGTCAGCGTGCTGAACGGTCGAAAGGCGGTGCGCGACCATAATCGACGTGCGGCCCTGCATCAGCCGCTCCAGCGCTTCCTGAATCCACTGTTCCGTCTCCGTGTCGATGTTCGCCGTCGCTTCGTCCAATATCAGAATTTTCGGGTCATGCGCCAGTGTCCGGGCAAACGACAGCAATTGCCGCTGACCCGCAGAGAACGTCGCGCCGCGCTCCGTCACATGCTCATCGTAGCCGTTCGGCAGCCGCTCAATGAACCGCGACGCATTGGTGTATTCCGCCGCCTGGTGCACCTGCTCATCAGTGATCTCCTCGTCGCGCAGGCGGATGTTGCTCTTGATGTCGCCCGTGAAGATGAACACATCCTGCTGCACCTGCCCGATGGCGGCACGAAGCTGGTCGCGGGTCAGGTCTCGCACATCCACGCCATCGACGCGGATGCTGCCCTTCTGCACGTCATAATAGCGTCCAATCAGGTTCAGGATGGAGGATTTACCCGCGCCCGTCGCGCCGACGAACGCCACCTTCTGCCCCGGCTCGATGGTGAAGGACACGTCCTTCAGCACCCAGTTCACGTTGTCATACGCGAACCAGACGTGGTCGAACTCGATTTTGCCGCGCACCGCGGGCAGCTTCTTCGCGTCCGCTTTGTCGGACAGCATAGGCTTTTCGTCCAGCAGGGTGAAGATTTTCTCGGCGGACGCAATGGCGCTTTGCAGCGTCGTGAACTGCTCCGCCAGCTCCTGCACGGGCGTGAACAGTTGGGAAATGTACTCCGTGAATGTGTACAGCATACCGATGGAAATCACGCCGTCCAGCACCAACGCGCTGCCGCCGCCCAGAATAATCGCCATTGCGATAACGGACAGGAAGTAAATCGACGGGCGGAAAATGGCGAACACCATCATTTCGCGTACGCCCGCGCGGTAGAGGGATTCGTTCTTTTCCTCAAACTCGGCGCATTTCTCCTTCTCACGCGCGAAAATCTGGATGACCCGCATTCCCGACAGATGCTCGCTCAAAAAGGTATTCAGCGTCGTGATGCGCGTCTTGACGATTTGGTACGTCTTGCGGCTCAATTTGCGGAACACTGCCGTCAGCACCGCCATCACCGGTACCAGCACGAACGACAGCATTGCCATGCGGAAGTTCATCACCATCATAATAATGGCAAGTCCGATGATTTTAACGACGTTGCGGAACAGGCGGACAATCGTGTTGGCATACAGGTCATTGACCGCCTCGGTGTCGTTGGTGATGCGCGTGACGATTCTGCCCACAGGCGTCAAGTCGAAGAAGCGCATGGAGAGGCTTTCGACATGCGCCATCAGCTCATTGCGCAGGGTATAAACGATGTTCTGCCCGGTTTCCTGAATCTTCAGGTACTGCAGGCGATTGCAGACAAATTGCAGCAGCAGAATCGCCACATACAGCCCCGCCGCAATCAGGATGCCCTGAAATCGCGTTTCCGGCGGCAGATCCTGCGCGCTCTGCTGGGTGATGTACTTGTCAATCGCGTCGCCGATGATGCGCGGGCGGGCAATGTCGAACACCGTCAGCAGCCCCACCAGCACACAGCACAGCGCAACCGTTTTCCAGTAGGGCTTGATGTAGCCCATCAGGCGCAGGAAGGCGTTGCCGTGATACGAAACGTCCTGCGGCTCGTTATCCCCGAACTTACTCCGCATGTGCAGCGCCTCCTTCCTCGTGAAGTTCCTTTTCCAGCTGCTGCTTGCGGTACAGGCTTGCGTACAGCTTGCCGTTGTTCAGCAGCTCCTCGTGCGTGCCGTACTCCTCCACCTTGCCTTCGTCCAGCACAAGAATGTGGTCGGCGTCCTGAATGGTAGAAATGCGGTGCGCTACGATGATGGTCGTGCGACCCTTGCGCAAGCGGTGCAGGTTATCCAGTATTTGCCGTTCCGTGTCCGTATCAACAGCAGAGAGCGCATCGTCCAGCAGCAGAATCGGCGCATCCTTCATCAGCGCGCGTGCAATGGAGGAACGCTGCTTCTGGCCGCCGGAAATCGTCACGCCGCGTTCGCCCACCAGCGTCTGGTACTGCTTGGGGAACTCCATGATGTTATCGTGGATGCAGGCGTTTTTCGCCGCCTCCTGCACCGCTTCCAGCGACTTGTTGTCTGAGCCGAACGCGATGTTGTTCTGCAGCGTGTCAGAAAAGAGGAAGTTATCCTGCGGCACACAGGCGATATTCCTGCGCAGCGCCGCCAGCGGGATTTCGCGCAGGTTGTGCCCGTCGATGGTAATCATGCCGTCCGGTACGTCGTACAGGCGCATGAGCAGGCTCGGCAGCGTGCTTTTGCCCGAACCGGTGCGCCCCAGTACCGCCAGCGTCTCGCCCGCCTTCACATGCACCGACACATCTTCCAGCACCGGCACGGTCGGCTGGTCGGGATAGGCAAAGGACAGGTGTTCAATGTCGATATCGCCCTTGAGCGTCTGAATCGAAGGGTTCACCATGTCGCCGTCCACGATTTCCGGCTTCGCGTCAAAAATCTCCTGAATGCGGCGCAGGCTTGCCAGGCCCTGACTGACGCTCGTGATGCACTCGCCCACCGCCATCATCGGCCACACCAGCATCGTCACATACGAGTTGAAGCTGATAAACTGCCCGATGTTGATTTCGCCGTAAATCGCCAGATAGCCGCCGTAAGCCAGCGTCAGCAGACTCGCTATACCGACAATCAAGTCCAGCAGCGGCATCACCAGCGCCTGCAGGCGCACAACGCCGAGGTTCTTTTCCTTCGTGAACAGCGTCGTCTTCGCGAAGGCGTACAGCTCCTTGCGTTCCTGCACGAAGGATTTAATCACGCGGATGCCCGACACCGTTTCCTGCACTTGGTCCGTCAGCGTCGAGAACGCCTGCTGCTTGGCCAGAAAGCGCTTGTGCATCACCTTGCCGTAGAAGTAATCGCCGAAGATGATGAGAATCAGCGGCAGCACCGCCACACCCGTCAATTTCGGGCTGACATACGTCATCATCTGCCACAGCACCAGCAGCAGCATCACCGTCGCGTCGAATGTGCTGATGACGTTCATGCCCACCAGCGTGCGAACCGCCTGCAGGTCGTTGATGAAGCGCGCCATCAGGTCGCCGGTCTTGTGCTCGTTGTAATAGTGCGGCGAGAGCGTGGATAGGTGCGCGAACAAATCGCTGCGCAATTCCTTCTCAATCGACCGCGCCGACCCGAACAGGAAAAAGCGCCACGCAAAACGCCCCACCGCGATAATTACGCCAATCAGCACAATCTTCCAGACCAACCCCATCACGCCGCCCATATCCAGCGTGTGCTGATCCAGCCCGTTGGTAATTTCGCCTGTGAACCGCGGCACATAGGTATTCACCTCGTCCACAATGAACAGCGCCAGAATGCCCAGAATGTACTGCCACCAGTGACGGCGGACATATCGCCACGCCAGCTTCAGCTCCTTCATTGCTGCCTCCTTATGCTTCGTAACGACTCATTGTAGCACATTTCGGCGCAAAAAGACACACATTCGCCGAAAATTCCGCGCAGGTTTACAATCCGGGCGGGCGTTTGTTTCCTTGCGGGATGGAAAGGGAAAAAGATGCCCCCGGAACGGCGGGTTTTGCGCGTTCCGGGGGATTATTTTTTACTTCGCCACGTTGTTGCTCGGCGTCCCGTTCAAGAAGTTCCGTACATTCTCCACCGCCGTATCCATCAGCCGCTGGCGCGCCTCGTGGCTCC
>ULVE01003293.1_pt1 | contig 15574 bp, 12 predicted proteins | sample 1959161 | NCBI WGS metagenome assembly ULVE01 (sample SAMEA4835778, study PRJEB28245) | human gut metagenome | biome: gut microbiome; material: fecal sample | place: Denmark | collected 2008
GTTCATATAAGGACCTGCCTTTGCGTTTCGCTGAGTTCGGTACGGTATATCGTTATGAGCAAAGTGGTGAGTTGCACGGATTGACTCGTGTACGTGGTTTTACGCAGGATGACGCGCACTTGTATTGCCGCCCGGATCAGTTGAAAGATGAGTTCCTGAAGGTAATGGATATTATCTTTATTATCTTCAAGGCTTTGGATTTCGATAATTTCGAGGCTCAGATCTCTTTGCGTGACAAGGTGAACCGTGATAAATATATTGGTTCGGAGGAAAATTGGGAGAAGGCGGAGACCGCTATTATCGAGGCTTGCCAGGAGAAAGGTTTGAAGGCGAAGATCGAATATGGCGAGGCCGCATTCTATGGTCCGAAGCTTGATTTCATGGTTAAGGACGCGATCGGTCGTCGTTGGCAGTTGGGTACGATCCAGGTGGATTATAACCTGCCGGAGCGTTTCGACCTGGAATATACGGGCGAGGATAACAAGAAACATCGTCCGGTCATGATCCACCGTGCGCCGTTCGGCTCAATGGAGCGTTTCGTGGCTGTCTTGATCGAGCATACGGGCGGAAAATTCCCGTTGTGGTTGACTCCGGATCAAGTATGTATTCTGCCGATTAGCGAGAAGTTCAACGACTACGCTAGAGAGGTGGCTCGTGAGTTGGAAGATGCCGATATTCGTGTGCTGGTTGACGACCGAAATGAGAAGATCGGACGTAAGATTCGCGATAATGAGCTGAAACGAATCCCGTATATGCTGATCGTCGGTGAAAAAGAAGCAGAAAATCGTGAAGTTTCTGTAAGAAAACAGGGCGAAGGTGATAAAGGTTCGATGAAAATTGCTAACTTTGCGGCGCTTTTGAACAGTGAGGTAGAGGAAATGAAGAATCGCTGGCAGAAAAGTAAAGAATAAGTAACTAATAACGAGGAGAAGAATCATTTTTAATGAAGAGTGACAATCTGAAAGATCAGTATAGAATAAACGAGCGTATCCGCGTTCGCGAAGTTCGATTAGTTGGCGATAATGTAGAGCAAGGTGTTTATCCTACGGCTCAGGCCTTGAAAATAGCCGAAGAGCAGGGGATGGATCTTGTGGAGATATCACCAAATGCCGCGCCTCCCGTTTGTAGGGTTATCGATTACCAGAAATTTCTCTATCAACAGAAAAAGCGTCAAAAAGAGCAGAAAGCGAAATCCGTTAAGGTCGTGGTCAAGGAGATCCGTTTCGGACCTCAGACCGATGATCACGATTATAACTTCAAGTTGAAACACGCTAAGGGTTTCTTGGAGGAGGGTTCGAAAGTGAAGGCCTATGTGTTTTTTAAGGGACGTTCGATTCTCTTTAAAGAGCAAGGTGAGGTCTTGTTGCTTCGGTTCGCCAACGATCTGGAGGATTATGGCAAGGTGGAGCAGTTGCCCGTATTGGAGGGGAAAAGAATGATCATCATGATTACCCCGAAGAAGGGCGCTGGTACGTCTGCCGCTAAGAAGGCGGCGGCTTCAAAGCAAAAAGCGGAAGAGGCCGATAACGCTAAAAGTGAAAAAGAGGAATAATTCCTTTCCGAGAGGAGAGGCTTATGTTTAATAATTAAAAAATAAATTGGAAAATGCCTAAGATGAAGACTAATTCCGGTGCCAAAAAGAGGTTCGCCCTTACCGGAACAGGAAAAATCAAGAGAAAACACGCTTTTAAGAGTCATATCTTGACTAAGAAGACGAAAAAGCAAAAGAGAAACCTCACTCACATGGGCTTGATTGATGCCGTTGATATGAGTGGCGTAAAGAAGTTACTTTGCTTGAAGTAATCCATTTAAAAGCGAATTTTTTTTAAAGATTTTTATTAACCGAGTGTTTTAGCTTTTTAAGATCATCCTCGTCAAGGAGGTGACGCTAACATTCAAAACATTTTTAGAATTATGCCTAGATCAGTAAATCATGTTGCTTCAAGAGCAAAAAGAAAACGGATTTTGAAACTTACCCGTGGTTATTATGGCGCTCGCAAGAACGTTTGGACCGTAGCGAAAAATACATGGGAGAAAGGTTTGACGTATGCATTCCGTGACCGTCGTAACAAGAAACGTAATTTCCGTGCGTTGTGGATCCAGCGTATCAACGCTGCCGCTCGTTTGGAAGGTATGTCTTACTCTCGTTTGATGGGTGCTTTGCATGCCGCTGGCATCGAGATCAACCGTAAGGTTTTGGCGGATTTGGCTGTCAACTATCCGGAAGCGTTTAAGGCTATCGTGGCAAAGGTTAAGTAAACCATTTTCCAGGAAGAATAAGAAAGGGTTGTATCATGAGATACAGCCCTTTTTTTGTATCCTCAATTCTTGGCATGTGGGTTATTTTCAAATTGACTGTCATGCTTTGGTAATGTCATTACCACGCCTTGGTAATCTCATTTCCATCCTTTGGTAATGCCATTTCCATCCAATGGTAATTTTATTTTCATCCTTTGGTAATGTTTCCTCTTCTCTTAGATGGATTCAGATAAAGTCGTAGATGTCTTGATACCCGTCAAAATGTAATTCTTCCGTATAGCCATGCTGACGGAAAAGGGCCAGGATCCATTCTTGTTGATCCGGAGAGAGAAGGCGTTTGCCATGATGATAACGATAGTAGGCAGTGTTTCCACCCAGATATTTCTTGATGCGGTCGCGTATGGGCTTCTCGTCTTTTTTCTTTATTTCAGCGAAGAGGGCTTTAAAACCGTAGGCCGCATGGATAATGCCCGTTTGCTTGTAGCAAACGCAAGTGCCGTTGAGTCGGGACGTTGGATAAATGGCGGGACCGCTTACTTGGCCTTTGATGATAAACTTGCTTGCTAAAAAGTGGGCGCAGGTGTCCGCTTGCGGGCAATCACTTTGGAAGCATCGGCTGAACGTGTATGGTATCTGTTCAAGTGTTAAAGGAAGATCTGTTTTCATATTCTTGTGTTTTTCGCGAATATACTACTTTTATTGTTGTTTTTTAAGCCTGAAGATCATGGAGATGCCTATTCCGATTTATGTTGGGCAACTTGTTCGATTCGGATTTCGTATATTTGCGCCCGTAATCATTAGAACTCTTGTATCATGTTTTACGTACTATCCCGTTTCTTTACGCTCCTGTCGAGCCCGGTGATTTATATATTCCTCTTATTGGTGACAGCGGTATTTGTTTCAGGAAGGCGTCTGAGATATTTTTGCGTGTGGGGCGCATTATTCCTGTTTCTCCTGTTTACTAATCGTTGGGTTTATCAGCAGGCGGAAGAGTGGTGGACCGGATCGACCCTCTCGTCGGTCGAGCCTGGACGAGTTTATCCGTACGGATTGGTCTTGGGAGGTTTTGCCAGTTATGGACCTAAAGCGGGACAAATTGATTTCAGCGATTCGGCCGATCGCCTTTGGGGAGCTTTGATGCTTTATAAGCAAGGAGTGATCCGGAAATTGGTGATCGTTAGCGATGGCTCTACCGACCCGGAATATGGGAACGAGCCGTTTTTCAGAAGTCAGCTGGCCCTTTTAGGTGTTCCCTCATCAGATCTTTTGGTCGAGCCGGCCTCACGCAACACACGTGAGAATGCCCAGTTTGTTGCCCGTATGATTCCGGACCTGTCGGACGGCCCGTTCCTGTTGATCACCTCTGCGGTCCATATGCGGCGTAGCCTTGCCTCTTTCCGGGAGGTTGGCTTGCGACCGGATTATTACAGTACGGATCGTTATGAGCGTCCTTACCAGCGGTGGGAAAACTGGATACCCGATCCACGCCTGTTCAAGGAATGGTATGGCCTCGGACATGAATGGATCGGATGGATCGCATATCGGCTGACGAGGTAACGTTTGTTTTTTAGAAAATAGTTTGAGACGATGTTCATGACTCTGCCTTACTTAAACATGATTTGTTATAAAAATATAATTGATTGAGTATTTAGGTATCCATTATTCTCTTTATAAAAAAATACAGGGTAATACCATGACTGAAGAAGTTGATGAAAATTTATATGAACGTGTCAGGAAAGGGGATATAAAAGCTTTTGAACTGTTTTTCAATAAGTATCAGCCTCGTTTGTTCGCTTTTTGTCTCAACTTTGTGGAGGATGAGGATGCCGCGAAAGACCTGGTTCAGGAATCCTTTATACTATTTTGGGAGAATCATTCACAAATAAACGCTAATTATGCCGTTGTCTCTTATTTGTTTAAGATCGCGCATAGTTGTTGTTGCCGTTATATCAGGGAAAACAGTTTGAATAGCCATCTCAGTGATTTGCCAGGACATGAACTGAAGGAGATTGAATTGGCGTATTATAAGGATGATACGGTACTGAGTTCGATCTATGTGAAAGATATAGAGACATATTATAACAAGGTCATTGAGAAATTACCCAAACAGAGCCAAATAGTTTTTAAGTTGAGACAACGTGACGGCTTGAATGCTTACAATAATTTTGAGGAGGTTTTCAAAAATGCGGGTGATAATTTCGGAACATCTAACTTCTTGAATGTATTGGAAAGCTTATTTCCCAGTGATGCTGTTGGAAGCAAGTATGTTGTCAATGTGAAATCAAATGCGTCTGGTATCAGTACTTCCGATTGTAAGGAGAATGTGACTGCGGGTTCTTATATTGCTTTTTGCAAGGTAAAGAATAAGACGGAGCGCTCTTATGGCTTGATTCAGGTGATCTCTCTGCCAGATGTATCGGATGCGGTGGATGAGACGGGCTTAAAGTATAAACCGGAGCCTTATATTGGAGGAGTAGTGGATAATGCCCATCTGCCCAATAAATGGTATAGCAATGAATCAGTGCAAGCGGAAGGTGTCGCAAAATTGTATGGACGATCGGTTAAGATTAATGTGATTGCTCAGAAATGAATGCGAAGGGTGATTAGCCCCGTTTAGGTGATTTTGATCCTATTCCTTGAATAAAATCGGGATACCACTAGCTTTTTGGAGCAGTGGTATCCCGATTGTTTTTTTAAGGTCAATAGCGATGGTAAGGCTCCGACATAACGTGAAGAGTCTTAGGTATCCATATGCGGTAACGGCCTTCTGGACGCCAATCGTTGCCTGCGGAGGCGAAGTCACAGAAATTGATTATCTTGACAGCCTTGTTTTCTTCATTCTCCAGGTCTGTTCCTAAAACCATAGGGACCTTAAGGGTAATCCAGGCAAACGAGGCGCTAGCGCTTTCCGGCGTGGTATTAACGTAACCTTGCCGGTCGCATTGGATAATCGCGCATTCGTCGACATCGCCATCGTGGAAGCGGGTGTCGCGTGCGAAGACTAATGGACCATAGATGACCGCTTGCGCATGGTTTTGTTCAATGACCCGTGCTTTAGGTTTGAAGTCTATCGTGACCAGGTCACCTTTTTTCCAGGTGCGTTTGATGGTTAAGTAGCTTCCTCGGCAAAGAGCTTTCTGCTGTTCACCGTTGACATTTACCTCATAATTGTCATCAGCCCATGATGGGATACGGAGCGCAAGGGCAAAGATCGAGCTTTTCTGGGGCTCGAGTTTTAGTTCTACTTTTCCATCAAGCGGATATTGGGTATGCGATGTCAAGGTAACCTTATTTCGGTTGCCCAGTTTAATGGTCGCTTTTGAGGGCAAATAGAGATTCACGAAAAGATGATCCTCTTCCGATTGATAGGCTACGGATGGAATCAGCGCGAATCCTCTCGGGCCGTTGGCGTTGCAACAGTTGATACGCATACCGCATTGTTTCTCGCCTGGTTGGCGGCGTCCCTCGAGTGGACTATATTTGGAGATTTGCGTGCCATCGTCCTTCATGGAGGCCATGAGAGCGTTGTACATGGTCCGCTCGAATTCTTCGGCATAGAGAGGATTGGCTGTTTCTCTCAGTAGTCGGGCACAAAATTGCATCCAGGTGAAGGTGACACAGGTTTCCATGGTATGATAGGCCGGGATGGTTTGAAGTGCCTTGCCGCCATACCAGCATTCGAAAGCGGCACCCGAACCGGCGATGTTTATCTCCTCTTTCAGGATATGGTCCGCCGTTTTTCTGGCGGCCTCCAGGAACAGGGGATCGTCCAGCTCTTTTCCCAGTTCGATCAAGCCTTCGTAGCACGACATCATCTCGTAGGCCTTTTGCCCATTGTCGAACGACCACCACTGTTTTGGAAATGGTGAACGTTGGGAAACGGGAAAATCCTGCAGGGCCTGACTGATCAGCCTTGAGCTTCCCGTTTTTTCCATACCATTGACGATCTCTTTAGCGAAATTCAGGTAACGGTCATCTCGTGTCGCTTGGTAGAGATAAACGACCGGTTCAAGGATGGAACAACTGGCCATGCCTAAATAGTTACCTGTGGTGGCGATGTCGACATTATGTTCTGCCAGTTCATCCATAAGGCAGTCTATTGAACGCCGGGCTGCTTCGAGAGCCTTCTTGTCGTTGGTCAATCGGTAATAATCCAGGAGAGCTAACGCGGAATATTTGCGTCCCCAGATATCCCAATTGGTTAATCGGTCTTCCGGCTTGTAGTTGCCGATGTAGCCGTCGGGATGTTGGGTCTGGATGAAGTCTTCCACGCTGTTTTGGATGATCCTGAACAGTTCATGGTCGGTGCTGTAGCGATAGGAGGCGATGGCGCCCAATAGCCACTTGCCGAAAAACTCCGATTGCCACCGGTTCCCTTCGGTCAGGTGACGAAAAGGTTCGATCAGTTCATTCACGTCTTGTCCTTTGACTCGTTTATCGATACAGGTCTGGATACGTTCGCCTACGTATCCCTCGATCTGGATGGATTCAAGATGGGGATTCACGACTTGCGCTGAGGCGCCAGTCGTGAAAATGAATAGATTTAAGGTTAACCAAAATTTTGTGATTTTCATCTTTAGGTGCTTTGATGAGTTCCCGGGTCTCTTTTTAGACCTTCAGGAATATCCGTTGCTTATATAGGAAATAAAGGAATCCCCAACAGACGGCGATATAGCCGAGGGACGAGAAAAGAGGCTGTGCCGGTTCGGGCATCAGATGGATCAAACCTCCAAATAGAGCGTCGGACGTGAAGGAGAAGTTGATGAAACTCTGTGCCAGGTAGATCGTAATGGAGTTAACGCCGATCACCTTGAAGAACAGGGTCCATCCACGAAGGCCGACCACGTCGACGATATAGAAGAAGAGGGCGAACATCCAAACGGAATAGGCACCGACAACGCATACAAATGAGCTGGACCATAATTTCTTGTTGATCGGGAAGACGAGGCTCCACAACAGGCCAATCGCCAACAGGGCGAAACCTGCCGCAACAAGGTAAAGCACCTTTTTCTTATCGGTTAATCCCGCTTTTTTGGACTTGATCAACTCGCCGGTAAACATGCCGAACATGGCTGTTGCGATCGCTGGGATGGTTGAGAAAAGACCTTCCGGATCGAAAAATCCCTCATGCAGGCGTCCCGGCAGGAACAGGCGATCGATGTAACCAACCAGGTTGCCCTCGATCGTGAAGTGTCCGGCACTGCCGGCATCGGGTACGGGAATGAAGGCCATCGCCAGCCAATAACCGATCAGGATTCCGGCAGCGATCCACGCTCTGGTCAGCTTATTGAATTTGACGAAAAGCAGGGCGGCAAACATCCATGCCAAACCGATACGGGCCAAGACACTGGCATAGCGGAGATTGGCGAAATCGAATGAGAGCAGTCCGTTATAGATACATCCCAGGAAGACGAGTGTGATGCCTCGGCGGATGATCTTTTGGAGGATCTGTTTCTCTGTCTTACCCTGTTCACGTTGCTTCTCAAGCGAGAAGGGAAAAGAGATTCCCGCAATAAAAAGGAAGAGCGGGAAGATCGTATCGTGATGTCTCAATCCGTTCCATTCCACATGGCCCATTTGATCACTGATGGCTTGCAGGAATGGAGTAGGGAACAGGGTGGCTAATGCCACGAAAAGGGAGGCGCCTCCCATGATAAAGAACATATCGAACCCTCTGAGGGCATCCAGCGAAAGCAGTCGCCGGGGCTGTTTCTGTTTTTTCATGTTACTGATATTTTATGATTAGGTTAACGATGGAATACGTACCTCACGCACGTACATAAACACAAAAATAGGAATTAAAGACAGAACTCTTTCTTTTCGGGAGGGTTAAATTTTGTCGTTTCTCAACTTTGTTAATTGGCGTTTTTCTGTTGTCCTTCGCAAAGGGTTGAATGACACCAGGGTTGTCACTTTTGCCGAGATTTGTGACTTGGCATAATAAAAAAGCACATGGACTAACTTTTGTCTTGTCCATGTGCCTTATAATTGCGTTATGCGAAACAATAAGGTTTGAGGCTTATTGTTTCTTTCTCATCTCTTTCTGTCTACGGAGCTGCTCCTCCTGCATCTTCTGGGCCTCCTCAAGACGTTTCATGAAACCTGACTTCTTGATGGGGCGTTTCTTGTTTTCCTCCAGTTTCGCTAACAACTTCTCCTCGTCAATCGTGTAACGGAAGATCAAGGTCTGTACGATCGTGATCAACATGGAGATGAAATAGTAATAGGTCAGACCTGAGGCATATTGATTGAAGAATACCAGGAACATCAAGGGCATCATGTACATCATGATCTTCATGCCCGGCATCTGTTGCTGCCCTGTATTGGTCATTTCCATATTATATTTTGTATAGACGATGTTGGTGATGGTCATCAACAAACAGAACAAACTGATGTGATTGCCGAAGTAGGGCGTGATCACCGGGATATAAGTCGTCCAGCTGACGATCGCGTCGTAAGTCGACAAGTCGTGTGCCCAAAGGAAGCTCTCGTGGCGCAACTCAATGGCCGACGGGAAGAACATGAAGAGGGCAATCAGGATCGGCATCTGGAGCAACATCGGCAAGCAACCGCTCATCGGGCTCGCTCCGGCACGGGTATAAAGATCCATAACCGCTTTCTGGCGCTCTAATGCCTGGTCCTGTCCTGGGTATTTCGCGTTGATCTCCTCTACTTGAGGCCGCAAGACACGCATTTTGGCTGATGAGAGATAAGACTTGCGTGTCAACGGATAGAGAATGGTCTTGACGATCAAGGTCAGGATAAAGATCAGGATACCATAATTGGTAATGTATTTGCCCAAGAAATCGAAGAGCGGGATCACGAAGAACTGGTTAACCCAACGGAAGATTCCCCATCCCAGCGGTACCAACTTCTCCAGGTTCAGCTTCTCGTCGCCACTCAGGTTATCGTCATAATCTTTCAAGAGGGCGAACTTGTTCGGGCCGAAATAGAATGAGAACTCGGTTGCCTTCTGGCCTTGCAGGTCGAAAGGAACTTGGGCGGTCGACTTAAATGATTTCAGTAACTCGCCCGATTCGATCTTCTTTGAGTCGAGAGCGGTCTTCTCGAAGCCATCTTTCGAGATCAGGACAGTCGAGAAGAACATGTCCTTGTAACCGATCCATTTCAAGTGCTCTTTCGGCTCCTCGTTGTCGTTGTTGGTCTCGCTCAGGTGCTCAACGTCGTCACCTGCGATTTTGTAATTCAAGGTCACGTAACGCTCCTCGAACGAGCGACCTTTCTCTTGCTGGCGGATGTCTTGTACCCACGTCATGGCCAACGATTCCGTGCTGGGCGACAGGACACCATTAAGGCCCGTACCCTTGATCTCGTATTTAACCATGTAGTCGTTGGGGGCCAACGTATAGGTGAAATCGATGTAACGATTGTCACCTGCTTTCGCCCGCATCGTAAGGCTGTTGCCCGTATGACCCTCTACAGGAGAGAAATAGAGGTCGTTGGTCTTGATCACCTGGTTGTTGGCCGTTACGAGAGAGAAACCCAGGCTTGATGTGCTCTCGTCGAACAACACCAACGGTTCTCCCTTGTAATTGTCGTACTCCTTGAGGCGTGCGAACGAGATTTGTCCGCCCTTGTTGCTGACACGCAACTCGATCACCTCGTTCTCGAGGGTCGTGTAGCCGTCAGTACCGATCATGGCCTCGGCGAAATTGCCATAATTCTGGCGAAGATGCGCCGTCTTGGCCGAGTCGGGCAGGTTCTCGTAAGCCTGCAACTCTTGCAGTTTCCGGTCTTCCTCTTTTTTTATCTCCATCTGTCGTTGGTTCTCCACCATGGCGATGGAGTCCTGGTAGCGGCGTTGGGCCTCGAGTTGCTCGGGAGTCGGACGATTGAACCAGCTGAAGGCAACGAGAACGACTCCGATGAGAATGAATCCGATAATCGTATTTTTATCCATCTTAAGCTATTTCTTATTTTTGGTTTTCGATAGCCGCTTTCACGAAGCTCAGGAAAAGCGGGTTCGGGTTGACGACCGTACTGTTGTATTCCGGGTGGTACTGTACGCCCACAAACCACTTCAGGCTAGGAATCTCGACAACCTCAACCAGGTTCGTTTCCGGATTCTCGCCCGTACACATCATACCGGCGGCCTCGAATTGGCTCTTATACTCGTTGTTGAACTCGAAACGGTGGCGATGACGCTCCTGGATGAACTCCTTGCCGTAAGCCTCCATGATTCTTGAGCCAGGTTTCAAATGGCAGTCGTATGCGCCTAATCGCATAGAGCCACCCAGGTTGGTGATGTTCTTTTGCTCCTCCATCAGGTCGATCACCTTGTGAGTCGTGTTCGGCTCCATCTCTGTCGAGTTGGCGTCATTATAGCCTAATACGTCACGGGCGAACTCGATAACCATACATTGCATACCCAAGCAGATACCCAAGCAAGGCACGTCGTGCTCGCGAGCGTATTTGATGGCGGCGAACTTACCCTCAATACCACGTTGACCAAAGCCCGGGGCAATCAGGATACCATCCATGTCTTTCAATTGCTCTGCGGCGTTCTCGTCGTTGATCTTCTCTGAATGGAACAGGTGAAGATCCAGCTTGCGGTGGTTATAGATGGCTGCTTGCAGGAGCGACTCGTCGATAGACTTGTATGCGTCTTGCAGCTCAACGTATTTACCAACCAGACCGATCTTGACGGTTTCTGTCGCTGATGATTTGAGAGCGAGGAACTCTTTCCAAGCTTTCAGCTCTGGAGTTGGACCAACTTCCATGCCAACCTTTCTCAGGATCGCCTCGTCCATCTTCTGGCTTTGCAGGAGCAAAGGTACCTCATAGATGGTTGGCATATCAATCGACTGGATAACGGCATCCTGGCTGACGTTGCAGAACAGGGCAACCTTGCGGAGGATAGACTGGCTCAGCTCATGCTCCGTTCTCAAGACGAGGACATCGGGTTGGATACCCAACTCCTGTAATTGCTTAACAGAGTGCTGTGTCGGCTTGGTCTTGTATTCTTTTGCGGCCGCGATGTAGGGAACATAGGTCAGGTGAACGCATACGCAATTCTTACCCAATTCCCATTTCAGCTGGCGAACACTTTCGATGAATGGCAATGACTCGATATCTCCTACCGTACCACCGATCTCGGTGATCACGAAATCGAACTTGTATTTGCTGCCCAACAATTTCACGTTACGCTTGATCTCGTCCGTGATGTGAGGAACTACCTGAACGGTCTTACCCAAGTAATCGCCACGGCGCTCCTTGTTGATGACACTTTGGTAGATACGCCCAGTCGTGATGTTGTTGGCCCGAGTGGTCGGGACATTCAAGAAACGTTCGTAATGTCCCAGGTCGAGGTCGGCCTCGTGGCCGTCGACGGTTACATAACACTCTCCATGCTCGTATGGATTCAACGTACCCGGATCGATATTGATGTAGGGGTCAAACTTTTGGATGGTTACCTTGTAGCCTCTAGCCTGAAGCAACTTACCCAATGACGCGGAAATAATGCCCTTGCCTAATGAAGAGACGACACCTCCCGTAACGAAAATGTACTTTGTATCTGCCACGATCTTAAATATTTTAAGTTTTCTTTAATGTGCGAAATTACACTTTTAAAGCGCGAAGGTAAGAATTTTCGTTGAGACCTGCTAGAATCCTGGCTGGTTATTCTTAATAGATTTTAGGGGGCGTTTCCAATTACACTGTTATGAAAAATAAAATACACTGCAGTGTAATTGGAAACGCACTGCAGTGTATTCTTTATTATATAAAGATTTACCGGAATCAAGCCTTCCGTTTCTCGATCTGCTCCTGTACGATCGCATCGACAACGGCGACAGTAGTCAGGTTGACGATGTCGCGGGTCGAGCTCTCGACGTCGGTGAAGTGGATCGGCTTGTTCAAGCCCATCTGGATCGGACCGATTGTCTCGGCGACACCCATCTCGAGTAAGAGCTTGTAAGCGCTGTTCGCTGAGCTCAGGTTCGGGAATACCAACGTATTCACGTCTTTTCCGTTCAATTTGTTGAATGGATACATATCGTCACGCAGCTTCTTGTCGAGCGCGAAGTTAACCTGCATCTCACCGTCAATAACCATCTCCGGATAGTTCGTGTGGAGATAGTCGATCGCCTCATGTACCTTCAATGGACTGCCCTGCTTGTCGGAACCGAAGTTAGAGTAGGAGAGCATCGCCATGACCGGCTCATGCGCGAAGAATTTGACTGCGTCGTGAGTAAGACGTGCGATATCGATCAGTACCTCGGTCGACGGGTGACGGTTGATCAATGTGTCGGCAATAAAGAAGGTACCCTTCTTGCTGGTAACGATGTTCATCGCTCCGAAATGCTTGTAGGAAGGACGGATACCGATGATCTGCTCTGCCAGTTTCGTCACTTCCGAGTAACGGCTGTAAACACCGGTAACGAAAGCGTCTGCGTCACCTGTCTCGACCATCATCATACCAAACGCGTTACGGTCCACCATCTTCTCGCAAGCCTCGGCGTAGGTAACACCCTCGCGGGCACGCTTCTCCGAAAGGATACGGGCGTAACGATGACGGCGCTCCGTCTCAAGGTCGTGACGCATATTGACGATCTCGATGCCCTCAAGGCTGATGCTTTCCTCCGCGGCGATCTTTGCCAGGCGCTCCTCATTACCCAATAGGATAGGAATACAGATACCCTCGTTTTTCGCCTCGACAGCGGCCTTCAACATATTGATGTGGTTGGCCTCGGCGAAGACTACCCGTTTCGGATGTGCCTTGGCCATATCGGTGAATGAGCGCAACAACTTGTTGTCGTAACCCATCATCTCACGCAAATGGTTGCAATAGCCATCCCAATCGGTGATGGTCTTGCGGGAAACGCCGGATTCGATGGCTGCCTTGGCAACTGCGCTTGAGACACGGGTCAACAAACGGGGATCCAATGCCTTGGGCAGGATATAATCGCGGCCAAATGTCGTCCGTTTCAATTGATAAGCCGCATTCACCACATCGGGAACCGGCTCTTTGGCCAATTGGGCGATCGCATGGACAGCCGCCAGCTTCATTTCCTCATTAATCGCCTTGGCCCGAACATCCAACGCGCCACGGAAGATGTAGGGGAATCCCAACACGTTGTTGATCTGGTTGGGATAATCCGAACGGCCGGTAGCGAAGATGATGTCCTCGCGTGAGGCCATAGCGTCGGCGTAAGAGATCTCCGGATTGGGGTTGGCCAGGGCGAAAACGATCGGATTGTCGTTCATGCTCCGTACCATATCCTGCGTCAGGACATTCGCTACGGAAAGTCCAAGGAAGACATCGGCGCCAACAACCGCCTCTTGCAATGTCCGTACGTCACGGTCGGTCGCGAATTCTCTTTTCGCCTCATTCAGGTCGGTACGTTTGGTCGAGATGACACCCTTACTGTCGCACATGATGATGTTCTCCTTGCGTGCGCCCAACATTACGTAAAGCTTCGTGCAGGAGATTGAAGCGGCGCCGGCACCGTTTACCACGATCTTGACATCCTCAATTTTCTTGCCGGCCACCTCGAGGGCGTTGATCAAACCCGCGCCTGAGATGATTGCCGTTCCGTGCTGGTCGTCGTGCATAACCGGGATATCCAGCTCGTTTTTCAGGCGGGTCTCGATCTCGAAACACTCCGGTGCCTTGATATCCTCAAGGTTAATACCACCGAAAGTCGGGGCGATCGCCTTGACTGTCTGGATGAATTTCTCGGGATTCTTCTCGTCTACCTCAATATCGAAGACATCGATACCCGCGAATATCTTGAACAATAAGCCTTTTCCTTCCATGACGGGCTTACCGGCCAAGGGGCCAATATCGCCTAAACCAAGAACGGCGGTTCCGTTTGAGATGACGGCAACCAGATTTCCTTTGGCGGTATATTCATATGCGTCCAACGGATTCTTCTCGATTTCCAGACAGGGTTCTGCGACTCCCGGTGAGTAGGCCAACGAAAGGTCGGTCTGCGTGCTGTGGGGTTTGGTTGGGATAACCTCAATCTTGCCTGGCTTGCCTTCGGAGTGATACCGTAAGGCATCTTCTTTTGTTACTTTAGCCATAACTTTTCCTATTAATTGTTCTTTCTATTGACGATTTTTCCGCGAATGTAACATTTTTGAGAGAAATTATCGCTTTTTATCCCTATTTTATGTCCGATTGTTTAGTTGGGAGAGAGAACTTCTGTGTTATGGGATAAAAAAAGATCGGGGAGCTATCCGAATAGATAACTCCCCGTTGTGCCCAGAACAGGACTCGAACCTGCACGATCGCAAAACCACTCGCACCTGAAACGAGCGCGTCTACCAATTCCGCCACCTGGGCCTCTGTTGTCCGTATCGCCCCGTCGTCGCCTGACGGAGGGTGAAACCTCGGAAGTCGCTTCGTCCTTTCGTTGTTTCGGACGCAAAAGTAGACGTTTTTTTTGAACTTGAAAATATTTGGGGATAAAAAATAGGGAAAAATGGCGTTCCCGGATCCTTTGGCCTGGGGCGTGACGCCCATGATCCCCTCGTCGAACCAGTTTTTTAGGCGTTTCCACCGGTGGAAACCTGCCGGCAAACTAATATTTTGGGGCTTTCCACCGGTGCACGTCGCCGGCAAACTAATATTTTGGGGCTTTCCACCGGTGCACGTCGCCGGCAAACTAATATTTTGGGGCTTTCCACCGGTGCACGTCGCCGGCAAACTAATATTTTGGGGTTTTCCACCGGTGCACGTCGCCGGCAAACTAATATTTTGGGCATTTCCACCGGTGCACGTCGCCGACAAACTAGTATTTTGGGTATTTCCACCGGTGGAAAGCCTCGCAACTGGTTTTTTGGGGGGATTCTTCCGCCGTTAGGGCCTACCACTCGATGAACTTACCGCGCTGGCGTCGTTTCTCCAGTTCCTGTTCCAGGCGGATGCGACGGCCCTTGGCGATATAGCGACGGGCGAAGATGTTCGGCAGGGCAACACCTAATGAGATACAGAAGATGATCAATGCCGAGTTGATGGCGTTGTGGAAGGCGTTGGTGATCTCGCCAACCACACCGTGCATATTGATGAAGGCCAACAGGGCGCGATACATCAGCACGCCGGGGATCATCGGGATGACCGATGGGATCGTCAGCACGTGGTTGGGTACGTCGAACCAGTAAACCGCTTTCGCTGCGATGATACTGACCACGAAGCTACCCATGAAGGAGCCGATGACCGGTCCGTAACCCAGCTCGAAATTGACGAAGTTACGTGTACAGACGGCTATAATGGCGCACAGGGCGACGAAGCCCAGCAAGCGGGGCTGTACGTTGAAGATGGTTGAGAAGCCGATGGCAGCGATGGCGG
>ULVE01051894.1_pt1 | contig 15492 bp, 10 predicted proteins | sample 1959161 | NCBI WGS metagenome assembly ULVE01 (sample SAMEA4835778, study PRJEB28245) | human gut metagenome | biome: gut microbiome; material: fecal sample | place: Denmark | collected 2008
GTTAAAAGCCTCCTATAAAGGGAGGCTTTTTCATTTTATCCACACTTACTCTGCTGTCACTCTTTTAATTTAAACGACAAGTTGCTATCATTATCTATCAGCAAATTCACATAATAACACGACAAATCATCAGGCATACTGACTGTAGCCTGATAATGAAACCCTTCAGCATCTACTCCCATAAAGTTCATGTCCGACAAGATAGCCATTTGCAAGAAATCGTCAGGTACAGTTCCTTCGAACATCTCTTTACGGATGTCTTTTGCATACAAACGCTTTTTCCCTTGGTATACACAGATATGAATGATATTATCATAATAAATGTTATCGACAATCATACCTTCTTCTGTCATTACAGGATGAAACACTTTTTTAGTAGAAGGATTGATATAAGCATATCCTCTGTAACGGCTTCCTTGATACATAAACACCGAATCTTTCTCGATGACTTCTTTTTTAGGTCCGGGTGCAGGCTGGTAAGTAAATGGGATTGTATCGATATCCGACTTATGCAGGCTGACCAAGTCACCTAACGAAGTATAAAACTGGAAAACATCGTCCTCTATTTTGCAAATCCGATAAGCAACGACTTCAGCCCCCTGCGCGATAAGGGTATCTCCTGAAATATTGAAGCAAACCGGAGCACCTGCCTGATTGACGAAAAAAATACTATCATCCTTTATCCTAAGCATAGGCAACCTCGTATTGTCATCTATCCAGACACCTTGCAACTGCTGTCGTGCAGCCAAGTCCCGCTCTTTTTGTGCTTTATCCCCTTCCTTTCCGACATTTCCCCCACAAGCGATAAATAAACACGTGCAAAGCATTGCCAATAATACCTTTCTCATAATCTTCTATGTTTCTTGGTCTTGTTTCATTTTCTTGCTACAAAAATATAACAAAATCCCCAACTTATACCATATAATAGAAAAAAATCCTATATTTGCAGCATGAAAGAATTAGCCAAACATATCGAAGTATTGCTTTTAGAGAACGATTGCGTCATCGTTCCGGGGTTAGGAGGCTTTATAGCCCACTACCGTTCTTCTTTTTATGATAAGGAGACAAGAGAATTTTGCCCTCCTTCGCGCACCATCGGCTTCAATCCGAAGTTAGTGATGAACGACGGGCTATTGGTGCAATCGTATATGCAAGCATATAACACCGATTTTCCCGACGCGACACGGAAAATCGAACAGGTAGTAGAAGCCTTAAAAGAGCAACTTTACCAGGAAGGACACGTATTGTTGAATCAAGTAGGTACATTATATTATAATATCAACGGTATTTATGAATTTGAACCGATTGAAAACGGATTCTTCACTCCATCGCTGTACGGACTAAGCAAATTCACACTGCCGAGACGGTCATTCGAGCCTATCTTGAAACCTGTACAACAAAAAGAATGGATGCCGCAAGTGCCTTCTACACGGAAAAAGCATTTGCACAGACGGTGGATGCGGAACATTGCCGCCGTAGCGGCTTCTCTCATTCTGTTCTTCCTGTTTTCGGCACCAGTAAAAAACACCTACGTCGATGAAACCAATTATGCGTCATTAGGTTCGGAAGGCTTGTTCGAAGTAATCCGAAGCCAATCGGTAGCTTCAAGTGTCATTGTGCCTGCTTCGCAAAAAAGCGAACAAGAAAAAACGCAAGCCACAAAAGCGGAGCAAAAGAAAAAAATCAAGAACAATGTCAATACACTGAAACCTATAACCGTTAAAACAGAAAAAGTAGAAACCCATACTTCCAAAGAGGCTCCGAAAAATATTGTGGCAACAGCGCAAAAGAAAAAAGTTCAAGCGGCAGCAGAACCACAACCGGCAACCCCTAAGGTATCGGCTCCGGCCAATCCTCAAAAGGGGAACAACCACATTATCGTAGCCAGCCTGACCAATACAGCTGATGCTGAAAAAACAGTAAAAGCCTTGAAACAAAAGGGATATGCTGATGCACAGGTTATCGTGTCACAAGGCCGTTATCGGGTTTCATTGTTCAGCTACGCTAAAAAGGCCGATGCCTATCAGAAAATTCAGGAACTGAAAAAACAGCCCGATTTTGCTTCGGCATGGGTGTTCACATCAAAATAACCGCACCAGGTTCAGTAACGTATACAAAAGAGCCTTGTCCCGGTATTCCATATATCGGGCAAAGCCAATAAACAGCTTTATTATGAAAAGAGTAAGATGTCCGAAATGTGACAATTATATCCAGTTCGATGAGACGAAATACAAAGAGGGCCAGTCATTGGTATTCGTATGCGACCAATGCAAGAAACAGTTCTCTATCCGCATCGGAAAAACCAAACTGAACGCCGGCACTCGCCGCGAAGAAATCATCGATGAAAAAGAAGGGACGAAAGACTGGGGAAACGTAGTGGCGATAGAAAACGTGTTTGGCTACAAACAAGTATTACCCTTACACGAGGGAGACAATCTGATTGGCAGACGTTCGAAAGGAACAGAGGTAGATATCCCTATCGAAACAAATGACCCGAGCATGGACCGCCGCCATTGCATCTTGAATGTCAAACGGAACCAGCAAGGTAAAATCATTTATACCCTGCGCGATAACGATAGCATTACCGGTACATTCGTGATGAACAACCTGTTGGGTCCGAAAGACCGTATCCGTTTAGATGAAGGAGACATCTTTACGTTAGGAGCCACAACCCTCATCTTACGCACCGCAGAAGGTAAGGAAGACGACAAAGATATGTAACAATCCCTGGAATATTGTCATCTAAGAAAGCAAAGACTCCCTTACCTTCGCAAAAAAGAAAAGAATATGAATACCCAATTTCATCCGATAGACAAATGCACATGGGTACGAAGCATTTATTTCGATTACTATTATTCCCAAATCAAATGTAAGTACAACCTGAACGCAAACCTTGACATCACACACCTTGTAACGCAACAAAAAGCCAAGGGGTTCCGTTTCTTTCCTGTGATGCTTTATGTCATTATGAAAGCCGTCAATCAAAACAAAGAGTTCCGGATGAGTTTTGACGAAAACGGACAACTGGGCTATTGGGAAGAAGTCGTACCTTGCTATACACTTTTTCATCCGGAGACCAAGACTTTCACTGATATCTGGAGCGAATACAGCGATGATTTTGCCACATTTTATCAAACGGTTATATCTGATATGGAACGTTACCGGAATGTTACAGGTGTCATTAAAGCACGTCCCCATCAGCCCGCGAATTTTTGTCCGGTTTCATGCCTGCCATGGTTGAGTTACACAGCTTTTGCCCAAGATACCTATGCAGAAAACAAACTGCTTTTCCCGCTGATTAAATTCGGGAAATATTTCGAAGCGGACGAAAAGATACAGATACCTGTTTCTGTATTTGTCAGCCATGCTGTAGCCGATGGTTATCATACATGCAAGCTTATCAATGATATGCAAGAGATAGCAGCACATTTCTGTCCGCCGATGCAGCCAAAGTAAAACGCAAAGACACGAAGACACAGCCTATTTTATATCAAACCGTCCTGTGTTTCCGCTTCTTTGCGTTTCAACATATTAATCGTCAATCTTCTTGCGTCACTTCCACTTCAGGCAAATCAATGCTTTCTATTACCTGCATCCAATAAGCACGTACATCTTTCCAATGATAGAAAGGAGCGCAATCGGTTTTAACAGCAGGAAGTGCCACTTCACGTTCGTTCAAAAGGAGTTTCACAAGAATATCCTCATTGCCCGGCTTGCGGAAGAAAATGAGCTGCACATTGCCGCACATCGGAATGATACGGTACGTGCGGTAAGTATCGGCAATCTTCTGCCAATCAGCGGTAGAGGCCGAGAGGCGGTTGCATCCCATCAGGGTTGCCAATGGAGCCAAGTTGGTATCATGACCGTAACGTAAAGTAACGCAATTCTGTTTCGAAGCGATGACCGTATCGGCGGTTTCCACGAAATTGCGGAGCAAGTTGCGCTCTACCTTATACATGCAAGCATTGCTCAGGGGAGACGCTCCTTTTTCGTAATACCACTCGAAGTTATTGCGTTGCCATAAATCGTAACGTTCGTCTTCGGTAAACAAAAAAGCCAAATCGGGTTGTCCATAGCTACTTTGACTGATACCGTCCAATTCAAAGAGATCCATCATCAGCCCCGTAGGATCTTCCACCGTCTCGGGACGAGTGAAAAGTTGTTTCATCAGACGCGAAGGATGTACGTAGACACTATCGGCGGCACGATAGACCGAATCGATATTGGCCATGTGCAAGCCCTCGTAAGGCTCGTTCTTATACTTTATATAATAGAGGTCGTGATTGCTGGCATCATTCGTAATGTTCAGTTCCGGGTTCAGGCCTTTCAGTTCTACGCATCCGGCGGTCATCGAAAGAAACGCACGGGTCTTGTAAGTGGAACGGGCATCCACGTGTACACCATCGGCAAATACTTGCGGATAACGGGTAAACATACGGCGCACCAATCCGCGGTGTTGTTCGGCTCCTTTCGGCGTAAGTTCACCATAACGTCCTTCGGCTTCCTTCGCCAGACTTTCCACTACTTTGAGTGTCCGTTTCCCGTCGGCGGTAAGAATACCCTGCTTCTCGGCATCACGCAGGATAGCTAAAGGCTTATCGTACTTCTTCTGCTTAGTGAGATAACGCGAGCCATGACGGGCGAACATCGAAATGTAAAAGGGTTCATAACCTTCAGGAGCCGGAATAAGTTCTACATCCGGGGCCTGATACGCATAATACTTTCCAGCCGCCAAAGCGGGATTCTGACGGATTTCCTCTTTCGCGCTCTGTGCTGATACAGAAAGCGTAGCACAGAACAACGCGACAAATAAAAACAATCTTTTCATTCGTTGATAATTTAAAAACGGATGTAAAAGTAGGGATTCTTCCCGCATTTACATCCGCATGCCGCTTAAAAAGATTCTTCCGATTTCAAAATGAAACGAAAATGCAACACACTTGTCACACTTATTGCGCCGGCATACTTACAATCTCTTGCATGACACGCACGGCGGTCTGTACGTCCGTCACGTTCTTGATGACCATGCTCCGCTTGCCGTTCTGCTCGCGCAAGTTGCATTCACGCGGATTTTGTGCCATATAGTTGATGACCTTCCCGAACGCTTCGCTCTGATAATACGGGCTTTCCAAATTACTTACAAAATAAAGCGTCATACGCCCTGCCTTCAAGAAGACTTTCTCAATCCCCATCCGTTTCGCCATCCGCCGCAAAGGCACGATGCGTATCAGTTCTTCGCCTTCGGGAGGAATCTTTCCGAAACGGTCGAGCAAACGGTCGCGGAAGGCTTCTACGTCTTTATCCAATTCCAGTTTGTCCAGTTCGCGGTAAAGCAACATGCGCTCGCTGCTGCTGGGTATATACTCATTCGGGAAAAGCAATTCGAGGTCGCTCTCTACGGTACATTCATCCACGAAGCCTTCTCCGCTCAACTTCTCTTCGCCCGCCTTGATTTCATCGGCATAGAGGTCGGCAAACTCATCGTTCTTCAATTCGGTCACGGCTTCGGATAGAATCTTCTGATACGTTTCGTATCCTAAGTCGGCAATGAATCCGCTCTGTTCGGCACCCAGCATATTCCCTGCTCCACGGATGTCGAGGTCTTGCATGGCAATGTGGATGCCGCTCCCCAAGTCACTGAAGTTCTCTATCGCCTGCAAGCGACGCTTGGCTTCGGGAGTCAAGGAAGAAAGAGGAGGTGCCAGCAAGTAACAGAATGCTTTCTTGTTGCTCCGCCCTACCCGTCCGCGCATCTGGTGCAAGTCGCTCAAGCCGAAGTTCTGCGCCTGGTTGATGATGATGGTATTGGCGTTAGGGATATCGATGCCACTTTCGATGATGGTCGTGGCAAGCAGTACATCGTAATCGTAATTCACGAAGTCGAAGATGATTTTCTCCAACTCTTCAGGCTTCATCTGCCCATGCCCCACGCACACACGGCAATCGGGAATGTTGCGTTCAATCATCGCCTTCAGTTCGGGCAAGTTCTGAATACGGTTGTTCACAAAGAATACCTGCCCGTTGCGGCTCATCTCGAAGTTGATGGCATCGGCAATGATTTCTTCGTTGAACGTATGTACTTCGGTCTGTATGGGATAACGGTTGGGCGGCGGAGTCTGGATAACTGAAAGGTCTCGTGCTCCCATCAAGGAAAACTGCAGGGTACGCGGAATCGGCGTAGCGGTCATCGTAAGCGTATCGACATTCACTTTCAACTGGCGGAGCTTCTCTTTCACACTCACGCCGAACTTCTGTTCCTCATCGATAATGAGCAGGCCTAAATCTTTAAACTTCACACTTTTCCCGATAATCTTATGCGTACCGATAAGGATATCTACTTTCCCGTCGGCAAGTTCTTTCAAGATACGGCTGGTGTCTTTCGCCGAGCGGGCACGGCTCAGGTACTCCACTTTACAAGGCATTCCTTCCAGTCGTTTGCTGAAAGTCTGGAAGTGCTGGAATGCCAATACGGTGGTAGGCACCAATACCGCCACTTGCTTGTTGTCGGTCACCGCCTTGAATGCAGCACGCACCGCCACTTCGGTCTTTCCGAAACCCACATCGCCACACACCAGGCGGTCCATCGGACGGTCGCTCTCCATATCTGCTTTTACCTCCTGGGTGGCTTTCAACTGGTCGGGTGTGTCTTCATAAAGGAAACTGGCTTCCAATTCGTGCTGAAGGAAACTATCAGGACTGTACTTGAAACCCTTTTCCTGTTTACGGCGCGAATAGAGCTTGATGAGGTCGCGGGCAATATCCTTGATTTTCGTTTTGGTACGTTCCTTCATCTTTTCCCACGCACCGGTACCCAACTTACTGATACGGGGCTGCTCTCCTTCCTTGCCTTTGTATTTCGAAATCTTATGCAAGGAATGGATGGAAACAAACACCACGTCATCGTTCTGGTATACCAGTTTGATAACCTCTTGCGTAGTATTCCCATTCGGGATGCGTACCAGTCCGGCAAACTTCCCGATACCGTGGTCGATATGTACCACATAATCGCCCGGCTCGAACTGGCTCAATTCTTTCAGCGAGAGAGCCACCTTTCCGCTACGTGCCTTATCGCTCCGCAGGTTGTATTTATGGAAACGGTCGAATATCTGATGGTCGGTAAAGACACAACACTTTAAGGTATGGTCGATAAATCCTTCGTGCAAAGTCCGGTCTACCGCCTCGAAAGCAATGCTATCTCCTCTCTCCTTAAAGATGTCACGCAAACGGTCGGTCTGTTTCACGCTATCCGAACAGATAAAAAGCCGGTATCCCCGTTGCAGATAATCGGTCAAGGTGCTTGCCACCAAATCGAAATTCTTATGGAAAATGGGTTGGATGGAGGTTTGGAATGTCAAAGTAGCTTGCGGAGTACCCGTTGCTTTGTTTCCGAAATCAATCCGCCGGAAAGCCAATGCCTTTTGCAAGAATTCCGGACCGTCAACCAGTTTCTTTTTCAGGTTATCCAGGTCGACCGCCTCTCCTTCATACGCTTGAATGGCTTGGGGAGAGAAAGTCTCGTCGTGCACCGTCTGAATGCGTTCGCGCACCCACATCAAGTCTTTCACCCATACCACTGCCGTATCGGGAATGAAATCAAGGAAACAAATGCCTGCTCCCGATGCGCTCGCCAGTTCGGGCACAATACTTACCGAGTCTTTCTTTTCTTTAGAGAGTTGCGATTCGACCTCGAACGTACGGATACTGTCTATCTCTTCGCCGAAGAAGTCGATGCGGTAAGGATATTCCGAAGCAAAAGAATACACATCGAGGATGCTTCCACGGGTAGCGAACTGTCCCGGCTCGTACACATAGTCCACATGGTCGAACCCGAAAGCCACCAGTTGTTCCGCTATCTTGTCGGTCTCTATCTCCTGCCCCACTTTCAATACCAGCATTTGGGTATCCAGTTCCTGACGGGAAACCACCTTCTCCGCCAAAGCGTCGGGATAAGTCACCACCGATACAGGAGCAGCTTTGCCCAACCGGGTCAGTACCTCTGTACGCAGGATTTCATTTGCCGCGTCACGCTGGCCGTACTTAATCGCCCGCCTATACGAAGAAGGGAAAAACAAGATGTCCGCATCGCCGTTCGCCTGCACCATGTCGTGATAGAAGTAACCCGCTTCTTCCTGGTCATTTAAAATAAACAGGTTCACTCCCGGATGTGCCTTGATGTATGCGGATGCGAAAAAAGAAGGGCACGAAGCGTGTGTCCCTTCCAAAAATATCGTGCGAATATCTTTTTTCTGCAATAATTCCGCCAGTCCCTTCATGTTGGGATGCTTGGCGTAGATTTGTTGAAGTCCAGCTATTTCCATTGTTATTTCGATAGATGCGGCAAAATTACAAAATTATTGCTACATTTGCACCTATCAAACCCGAGAAACTTATGTACGAGCAAATAATTGAACTCTTAGACCAACACCGATTGAAAGAAGCCCTAATCCAACTGCAGGCTTTTATAACGAACACTAAAAGCTGGGAAATGCAGGCAGACCTTGAAAACATATCGATGACCTATAATTATATGTTAGAATATGCATCGCAAGGCATGGACGACCCCACACGGGAAAACCTGTACCAGTCCATACGTCGCAAGACCTACGAAATAGCAGATACCGTGAATTACATCGGCAATTGCCAAAAGAAAACAGGATATCTTGCCGGTACATACAACCGCCTGACGCAAAATCCTCCTCATCGTTTCCAAGAGATAAAAATCACATTAGAAACATTAAGCGAGGATATGGCACTGGCTCAACTACCCATGGGGGATGAAACACAACCGGATACAAGAAAAGAACTTTACCGGCGTCACGAGCAAGCTGTAGATGACTTGTTTGACAAAGCATGGGCTTCACCGCGATGGACAGAAGAAGACTTCCGCCAAGCCGGTGAGTTCCTTACTTCGTTGCTGATACCGGCAAGCGACATTGCCGTTATGCTTAGCGCGGTCACTTTAAGCCTGCTCCAAGTATTCGACCAACATAAGTTCCGGTTCCTGCTCAACGCTTACCAACCAGATGCCGACCCACTGGTTACCCAGCGGGCATTGACAGGAATTGCATTAGTAGTCTATTACCAAGAAGAGCGTTTACGCCTCTATCCCGACCTGCTGGCGGCTTTGTCATTGCTAAACGAAACAGGCAATGCAGCCAAAGATTTGCTTCATATACAAACCTTGCTGTTGCTTTCGCGTGAAACGGAAAAAATCGGGAAAAGAATGCGTGAAGAAATCATCCCGCAGATGATTCGCAAATCGGGAATGCTCAACCAAGATATGAAAATCATCGATTTGGAAGATTTGGAAGACAAGAATCCGGAATGGACGAAAGACTTAAAGCAAATAGAAAACAGCATCCGCGAATTAGGCGAACTGCAAATGGAAGGTGCCGATACGTATATGAGTACTTTCGCGCAACTGAAAAATTATCCGTTCTTCCGTCAAGCAGCACATTGGTTCTACCCATTCGACAAACAGGCTCCTGAAATAGCAGAACTCTTCCAAAATGAAAAAAACGGGAATGTATCAATGGCTGGACTGATTATGGACTCGCCGATATTTTGCAACTCTGATAAATATTCATTTTGCCTTACTTTGTTCAACCTGCCTCCCAACCAACGCGACTACCTGGTGGCAAGCATCAATGCGGCAAGCGAGAACCAATCCAAAGAAATGCAGGCGATAACCGAAGCTGCTAAAGAAACGCCTACATCTAAAACAATCAGCCGTCAGTACATCCACGACCTCTATCGTTTCTGCAAGCTGTGGCCCTACAAAAATGAGATGACGGATATATTCAAGAACAAACTCGATTTGTGGAATTGCCTTCCGCTCAAACCTTTGTTTGATAACCCGGAAACATTGAAACGCATTGCCGACCAATTGTTTGCAAAAGACTATATGGAAGAAGCCGCCGCCCTTTACCAAAGATTGAACCAAGAAGAAAAGCCTACAGCCGAAGTCATGCAGAAGTTAGGCTTCTGTTTCCAGAAAATGAAAAACTACGAAGAAGCTATCAAAGCATACAATCAAGCGGATTTAATCAAACCCGACCATATATGGACTTTAAAGCATTTAGCCCAATGCTATAAGCGGACCCGGCAATACCAGCAAGCGTTGGAATGTTACGATAAAGTAAAAGAAATGCAACCCGACGACCTGAACCTTCTGCTTCAAATGGGACAATGCCTGGCTACTATGCGTCAGTACGACAAAGCGTTGGCTTATTTCTTTAAGGTAGAGTATTTAGACAAAACACCGCTCAATGCCCAACGAGCCATAGGCTGGTGTTACTTTATGACCGGAAAATATGGAGACGCACTCCGGTTTTACAAGATGGTGACCCATGCAGACGATGCCGGCACATCCGGTATACCGATGGCAGACTGGCTAAACATGGGACATATTTGTTTAGCCATGAAAAACATACCTGAAGCTTTGGTGTATTACCGCAATGCCGCCGCGCTCTGTAAAACGCACGAAGAATTTATCAAGGCACTGACATCCGACAAAGAAGCTCTGCTGGAACAAGGCGTTTCGAAACTCTTTATCCACCTCATTCCCGATATGCTTTAGCCATGCAAAAAAGTTTTTATCGTCTGGATTATGGGAAGTATAACTGCCACATGCTGTACGATTACTAATCGTACAGCATGACGATTACTAATCGTACAGCGTGACGATTACTAATCGTGTTTGCGATGCAGTTATATAATGGGGCAGATTGTTACTACCGGTTTTTCAGACAGACCAGTCTTTAACGCGGCCGGATGGACTAATTGCGGACATCCGTATGCAATAAAAAAATGAGGGATGAAAAATAAGCAAGATACATTCACTTATTTTTCATCCCTCATTTTTTTGCTCATTTTCCTTTGTAATCCTTCACGATAGCATCGGTTATCCAATTCGCCAACGCCTGGCGATTGTCGGGTATTACCAAACGTTGCTGGTCGCGCGCATTCCGGATGTTTCCTACCTCCAAGAAAACGGCGTAAGGAGTGGTATGACGCAAGACATACAAATTACGTCCGCTTACCGTACCGTCAAATCCGCGGTTAGGCTGATGAATGTCGTATTTCGCTTTGAACGTCTTTCGCAATTGAAGCGCCAAACGCTTGCCATACTTACTGCCAGGCGCATGATAAAAGTACACATCCGTCTGTTTGCCACGACTACGACTGTCTACATGAATGAATATCGCCCGCTTGTATTTGCTTTTATCTTTCCGATAAAGCCGGTTGATAGCATCACACCGTTGCTGCAAACGGGCAATTTGCCCCAACGGGATTGGCTTCCCCATGCAAGTTTCCCGCTTACTGTTTTTCAAAATGTAAGTGTTACGGATGCCGTCTTTAGAATCTTGAATAATAAAGTGCACTTTCGCACCTCGTTTCAACAACTCGCGTCCTAAACGCAAAATAATATCATAAGCATATTCATCTTCATGCAATTCGTGTCCTTGATATTTGCCGATACACCCCGGATCGGGACCTCCATGTCCGCTGACTAAATAAAATGTGGCACCTTTCAATGCATTGGATGTAACTTGATATGCAGCCTGCGACTTGCCAAATAAAGGTTCGCGGTGCGTCTTCCCTTTCTTCTCGCCATATACCGGCAAGAAGAAAAGGAAGCACAACACCACTCCTATCAGTTTCATCAGATTCATCACAATCAATTACAGCGGCATATTGCCGTGTTTCTTCGGCGGATTGCTTTGACTCTTATTCTGAGTCATCTCCAATGCCTGAATCAGTTTGAAACGGGTATCCTTCGGCAAAATAATTTCGTCGATGTAACCTTGCTCTGCCGCCCGATACGGATTAGAGAATTTTTCCTTGTATTCTTCAATGGCTTGCGCCTTTTCTTCGGGCGTAGCTTTACGGTACAAGATATTCACGGCACCATCGGCACCCATTACAGCAATTTCGGCTGTAGGATACGAGAAGTTCACATCCGCACCGATAGGTTTGCTGTTCATCACAATGTATGCACCTCCATAGGCTTTGCGGGTAATTACCGTAATCTTAGGCACAGTGGCTTCCGCATATGCGTAAACAATCTTCGCTCCATGACGGATGATACCGTTATGCTCTTGCGTGCAGCCGGGGAGGAAGCCCGGAACGTCTTCGAAGGTAATGATAGGTATGTTGAAACAATCGCAGAAACGAATGAAACGGGACGCTTTGTCAGACGCGTCAATGTCGAGCACACCTGCCAGATAAGCGGGCTGATTAGCCACAATACCTACCGAACGGCCACCCAAACGGGCAAAACCGATAACGATATTTTTGGCGAAATGAGGCATAATCTCAAAGAAATAGTGGTCGTCTACCACCGGCTCGATAATATTCTTGATGTCGTATGGCATATTGGGGTCGTCGGGAATAACATTCATCAACGACTCGTCCGCACGATGGAAATCATCGGTACATGGCACAATGGGTGCGTCTTCCATATTATTAGAAGGAAGGAAACTCAACAGTTCGCGAATGCTCATCAAGGTTTCTTCTTCTGTTTCGCAAAGGAAATGCGTCACACCGCTCTTGCTGCTATGCGTATAAGCGCCACCCAGCTCTTCCTTGTCAACCTCTTCGTGCGTAACCGCCTTTACCACATCGGGACCGGTGATAAACATGTGGCTTTTCTCTTTTACCATAAAGATAAAATCGGTCAAGGCAGGAGAATAACATGCCCCACCCGCACAAGGCCCTAAGATTGCAGAAATCTGTGGAATCACTCCCGAAGCAATCGTATTTTGGTAAAAGATAGAAGCATATCCGGAAATACTGCCTACCCCTTCCTGAATACGCGCGCCACCTGAGTCATTCAATGCAATCACCGGAGCGCCGTTCTTCAAAGCCAATTCCTGTACCTTGACAATTTTCTTCGCTCCTGTCGTACTCAGCGTACCGCCAAACACCGTAAAGTCGTAAGCATACACATATACCAGACGCCCGTCTATCTTACCATATCCGCATACGATACCGTCGCCCGGAATGTGCTTCTTATCCATTCCAAAATCAGTACAATGGTGAATCACCAGTTTGTCTATCTCGTTGAACGTTCCTTTATCAAGCAACATATCAATGCGTTCGCGCGCAGTCATGTGGCCGTTGGCATGTTGTTTCTCAATACGTTCTACACCTCCACCTTGAGAAGCCAGCTTGTCAAGCTCCTCGAATTTTTTATATTGTTCTGCTGTAGTCATAGCCGTTAATTTTCTTCTTCGTTTATCACATCAAGTGTCATAATCACCTGGTTGCTGTTCACCGAGTCACCCTCGTTCACCAAGATGTCTTTTACCACACACGGGCTGTTTACCTTGTAGTTACTTTGCATCTTCATAGCTTCGATAACCGCAACGATATCGCCCGCTTCCAAGCGGTCGCCTGCCTTTACAGGTATTTTCACTACCTTGCCCGGCATCGGCGAAACAATCTTGTCCTGTTGTTTCTCGTCTGCATTTTTCCGCATACGCAAATACTTCTCCTGCGAATCGATAATATCTACATTATACGACTGGTAATGTGCGTTTACCGTATAACTTTTACCGCCTTCCTTACGAATCAATTCGGCGTTATACGATTTACCGTTATGCAAAATGGAGCAACTTCCGTTTTCTGCCATCACAATGTCTACATCATAAGGCACGCCGTCGATGGTGAGCTGCACCTTGTTGCCTTCTTTGCTAACCAATGTCACGTCAGCTACTCTGTCTCCTATATGTATTTCCATGTTTTCTGAGTTTATAAGTTTCTAAATCTTTAAGTTTTTTGAGTTCCCGAATCAGCCTGGTTTAGAGCCTCAACTTACTAACCCCCAAAAACTTAAAAACCAACCGACTTAAATCCGTAATACTCCTTTCTTCAAACCAAACTCACGCCAACGGCTGATAGGCCGGTTATCAGATGCTCCCGACTTGTTTTCTTCCAGATTCATCAGATAATCGATGTATGCGGCTATCATGGCGATATTCTCCGTATCTCCTTCTTTCTGCCCAGCCCATTGGCGTAACATTTCCTGATGCTTCGGAATGAATAGGGTATTATAGTGGCCTTCTACAAAATCGGGTACATTCATGATGTGGCGCAGATACGCAATGTTGGTCTTCAGGCCGGTTATTTTATATTCATACAACACGCGGCGCATCCGTTCGATAGCAAACTGTCGTGTGGTAGCCCATACAATCAGCTTGCCAATCATCGGATCATAATAAATAGGAATTTCATAGCCATCGTATACATAACTGTCGATACGTACACCGATACCGTTCGGTTCAGTCAACTGGCGGATAATACCCGGCGAAGGCATGAAATTATTTTCGGTATCTTCGGCGCAGATACGGCATTCTATGGCATGTCCGCGCTGCTTCAAGTCTTCTTGCTTATAATGAAGCGGTTCACCGTTGGCAATACGAATCTGGTCCTTCACCAAGTCCACCCCTACCACTTCTTCGGTAATCGGGTGTTCCACCTGGAGGCGTGTATTCATTTCGAGGAAATAAAAGTTACGATGTTTGTCTACGAGGAATTCGATGGTGCCGGCACCTTTGTAATGAACGGCTTTTGCCGCGGCTACAGCCGCTTCTCCCATCTTCTGGCGAAGCTCGGGAGTAACAAACGGAGAGGGGGTTTCTTCCACTATTTTCTGATTACGGCGCTGGATAGAACATTCACGCTCGAAAAGATGGACAGCGTTTCCGTAATTATCACCTAAAATCTGGAACTCGATGTGATGCGGTTCTTCCACAAACTTCTCAAGGTATACCGTATCGTCTCCGAACGAAGACATCGATTCCGAACGGGCTGTGTTATAAGCTTCTTCAACCTCGTCTTCGCTATGAATGAGGCGCATCCCCTTACCGCCCCCGCCCATCGAGGCTTTCAGCATCACGGGATAACCGATGCGGTTACAGATTTCTTTGGCTTCTTCTACACTTTGCAAAGGTTGCTCTGTGCCCGGCACAACAGGCACTCCCGCCGCAATCATGTGCTTGCGCGCCGAAATCTTGTCGCCCATCGCGTCCATTGTTTCCGGATCGGGACCAATAAAAATAATGCCTTCTTCACGGCATCGACGTGCAAACTCCGAATTTTCCGACAAGAAGCCATATCCCGGATGGATAGCATCCGCACCATGACGTTTGGCTGCCATGATAATCTTATCAATGTTCAAATAACTGTCACGCGAAGCTGCAGGGCCTATCAAGCAAGCTTCGTCTGCATAAAATACGTGGCGTGCCGTTCTGTCGGCCTCTGAAAAGACAGCAACGGTACGGATGCCCATCTCCCGGCAGGAGCGCATTACCCGCACAGCTATCTCACCACGGTTAGCGATTAATACTTTGTGTATCATGCCTTATCATTTTATTGTTACGTTTCTTTCTCTATTCTTAAAGCCTGCCGCCACTCTTGCGACAAGGCCGCCAGAAGGCTTCCCGCATTTCGCACAAGAAACCCAAAACTGTGCAAAAGTAACAAAAA
>ULVE01091573.1_pt1 | contig 15399 bp, 12 predicted proteins | sample 1959161 | NCBI WGS metagenome assembly ULVE01 (sample SAMEA4835778, study PRJEB28245) | human gut metagenome | biome: gut microbiome; material: fecal sample | place: Denmark | collected 2008
CTCAGCAAAAATTTTGGATAAGGCTGGCATTGATCGTGATTTGAAAGTGAAAGATTGGACTGATGATCAGGCGGCTAAGATCCGTGAGATTATCGGCGCTGAATATAAGGTAGAAGGTGATTTGCGCTCGGAAATCCAGTTGAACATTAAGCGTTTGATGGATATCGGATGCTATCGTGGTGTACGTCACCGTTTGGGACTTCCTGTAAGAGGCCAGAGCACAAAGAACAATGCTCGTACGCGTAAGGGAAGAAAGAAAACCGTTGCAAATAAGAAAAAAGCTACTAAATAATAATTGTTGATATGGCAAAAAAAACAGTCGCAGCTAAAAAGAGAAATGTGAAGGTAGATGCTAACGGACAGTTGCATGTACATTCATCATTCAACAACATTATCGTATCTTTGGCGAATAATGAAGGTCAGATTATCTCTTGGTCTTCTGCCGGAAAGATGGGATTCAGAGGTTCTAAGAAGAATACTCCTTATGCAGCTCAAATGGCTGCTCAGGATTGCGCGAAAGTGGCGTATGATCTTGGCTTGAGAAAAGTGAAAGCTTATGTGAAGGGTCCTGGAAACGGACGTGAGTCTGCTATCCGTACTGTACATGGTGCCGGAATCGAAGTTACTGAAATCATTGACGTAACTCCATTGCCGCATAACGGTTGTCGTCCTCCGAAAAGAAGAAGAGTATAATTATTAAAGATAACCTATTAACAATGTAACTTGATTTTGTTAGATAACATGGATTGCATTTCCTTTCTGTAATCGCGGCTGCAACAAATTGAGTTCATGAATAACAATTAATTTAAATCAAAGAAAATGGCTAGATATACTGGACCAAAATCAAGAATTGCACGTAAATTCGGTGAAGCAATCTTTGGAGCTGATAAAGTTTTGTCGAAGAAAAACTATCCTCCTGGACAGCATGGCAATACCCGTCGTAGAAAGACTTCGGAATACGGGCTGATGTTGGCTGAAAAGCAAAAGGCTAAATATACTTACGGTGTATTGGAAAGACAATTCCGCAACCTGTTTGAGAAAGCAGCGCGTAAGAACGGTATTACCGGTGAAATTCTGTTGCAGAGCCTTGAGTGCCGTTTGGATAATGTAGTGTTCCGTTTGGGCATTGCTCCTACGCGTGCCGCTGCCCGTCAGTTGGTAAGTCATAAACACATTACTGTAGATGGTAAGGTGGTTAATATTCCTTCTTTCTCTGTAAAACCGGGTCAGTTGGTAGGTGTTCGTGAAAAATCTAAGTCTTTGGAAGTTATTGCTAATTCATTGGCTGGATTCAATCACAGCAAATACCCTTGGTTGGAATGGGATGAAAACTTGAAGGTAGGTAAAATGTTGCATATTCCTGCGAGAGCAGACATCCCTGAGAACATAAAAGAACACATGATCGTAGAATTGTACTCTAAATAATAATAATTAATTTCATGGCGATATTAGCATTTCAAAAACCTGATAAAGTATTAATGTTGGAAGCGGATTCTAAATTTGGAAAGTTTGAATTCCGTCCGCTTGAACCCGGTTTCGGTATTACCGTTGGTAATGCTTTACGCCGTATTCTTCTCTCTTCCTTGGAAGGCTATGCGATTAACACGATTCACATTGAAGGTGTTGAGCATGAATTTGCCACAGTTCCTGGTGTGAAAGAAGATGTCACTAACATTATCTTGAATCTGAAGCAAGTCCGATTCAAGCAGATAGTTGAGGAATTCGAAAATGAAAAGGTTAGCATTACCGTTGAGAATTCTACTGAATTTAAGGCAGGTGATATTGGTAAGTATTTGACCGGATTTGAAGTGTTAAATCCTGAATTAGTTATTTGCCATTTAGATTCAAAAGCAACTATGCAGATAGTTCTTACAATCAACAAAGGTCGCGGTTATGTTCCGGCTGACGAAAACCGGGAGTTCTGCTCTGATGTGAATGTAATTCCTATCGATTCTATTTACACGCCGATTCGTAATGTCAAATATGCGGTGGAAAATTACCGTGTAGAGCAGAAAACCGACTATGAAAAGTTGGTGCTGGAGATTACGACGGATGGTTCCATTCACCCGAAAGAAGCGCTGAAAGAAGCTGCAAAGATTCTGATTTACCACTTTATGCTGTTCTCTGACGAAAAGATTACTCTTGAAACGGCAGATGCTGACGGCAATGAAGAGTTCGATGAAGAAGTTTTGCATATGCGCCAGTTGCTGAAGACCAAATTGGTTGATATGGACTTGTCTGTCCGTGCTTTGAATTGCTTGAAAGCTGCCGATGTAGAAACATTGGGTGACTTGGTACAGTTCAATAAGACTGATTTGTTGAAATTCCGTAACTTCGGTAAGAAATCGCTCACGGAGCTTGATGATTTGCTCGAGAGTCTGAATCTGTCGTTTGGAACAGATATTTCTAAGTATAAATTAGATAAAGAATAAAAAATGAGACACAATAAAAAATTTAACCATTTAGGTCGTACTGCTTCTCATAGAAAAGCGATGTTGTCGAATATGGCTTGTTCTTTGATTAAGCACAAAAGAATCACTACGACTGTTGCGAAGGCTAAAGCTTTGAAGAAATACGTTGAACCGTTGATTACTCGTTCGAAAGACGATACAACCAATTCACGTCGTGTGGTGTTCAGCTATTTGCAAGACAAATATGTTGTAACCGAACTCTTCAAGGAAATCTCTGTAAAGGTTGCAGACCGTCCGGGTGGCTACACTCGTATCATTAAGACTGGTCACCGTTTGGGAGATAATGCAGAAATGTGTTTTATCGAACTGGTTGACTACAATGAAAACATGGCGAAGACTGCTGCTAAGAAGACTACTCGCACTCGTCGTTCGAAGAAGTCGGCTGCTGCTACTGCTGAAGCTCCTGCAGCCGAAGCGACCGCAACTGATGCACCTGTTGCTGAAGCTGCTACAGAGGAAGCCCCCAAAGCTGAATAATTCTGTAAACGCTATATATTTGAAGAAACCGGAATCTGAAGTGATTCCGGTTTTTTTGTTGCTACGTGGCGGGGAATGTGCGACGGGTGCATTAGTGTGCCGTGTAACCTTGTTGCAATAGTGTTTGTATGACTGCTTTATCTCGGTTGCATTTCTTGCAAGATTATTTGTTTTGCCGGGAAGTCAGTCTTATGTCGGTGAGAAATTTGCGGACATGTGTGTTAGTTCATTTGAATGTAGAATAAATTGTGTTTAAAATTATGTTATTGCCTTATTTGCACAAAGACTTGGTTGAAGCGGGATGTGACGAAGCTGGGCGTGGATGTCTTGCCGGTGCTGTTTATGCGGCGGCAGTCATCTTGCCTCCCGATTATCGGAATGATACGTTGAACGATTCCAAGCAGCTTACAGAGAAACAGCGTTACCGTTTGCGTGAGGTTATCGAACGGGATGCGTTGTCGTGGGCGGTAGGTATCGTTTCGCCAGAAGAAATAGATGCAATCAATATATTGAACGCTTCTTTTCTCGCGATGCATCGGGCTATCGGCAACTTATCGATACGTCCGCAGCATTTGTTGATTGACGGGAATCGTTTCAAACCTTATGCAGGGATACCACATACCACTGTGGTGAAAGGCGACGGAAAGTATTTGTCGATAGCAGCCGCTTCGGTTTTGGCTAAAACTTACCGTGATGATTACATGGATGGTTTGGACAAAACATATCCGGCGTATGGCTGGCAGAAGAATAAGGGATATCCTACCCAAGCGCATCGTGATGCGATTCGCCTGTATGGTGTAACTCCTTATCATCGGAAAAGTTTTAATTTGTTAGGGGACGCTCAGTTGTCTTTCGATTTTTAAGTGTTCTTGATGTTTTGTTGGGATTCGAAAAGATTTTTTGTTTAATTTGTTGTTTTTTTACTTGTAATATGTTTATTTTGCCACCGTTATGAATGATGAAATAAGGGTGTATTGAAATGAATAAGGGGTTGCCTTTGGATATATCGATGTGGGATGAATCTTGTATGAAATGTTTCATACAAGATAATTCTGCTCTTTTTTATGCTTTTGCCAGTCGGTATGTAGACAATCCGGAACTGATTGATGATTTCTTGCAGGAAGCTTACGTAAAGCTATGGACACATCGGAAGACTATCGGCAAGGTGCAGTCTGTCCAAAAATATTTCTTTACTATCTTGCGGAATACGATTATCGACAAATGGGCTTATTTTGCTTCGGGCGAGAAGGAAAGAAGCTTAGATGATTATATGGAGGTTTCTTCCAATGAATCGTTCATAGAACATATTATTGAGGCGGAAAGTTCGCACCTGATTGCTGTGGCGATTCGGAGATTGTCGCCACAGAACCGCCGTATTATTCTGTTAAGTATGGATGGAAAAACCATGCCGGAGATAGCCGAACAGTTGCATATCTCTGTAAATACGGTGAAGACTTTGAAATACAGGGCCTTGAAACAACTCTCTTCTTATCTTTCAAAAGACGATTTTTTGCTTTTCCTACTTTTATTTTATTCTTTCCCGTGTTAAAATGGCGATATTTTGTCATCACTTTTGGCCGTAATGGGCGTCTATTGTTATAAAAGACGCTGTAGTTATGGATTCAGAAGATAAAGATTTGTCAAGTTTGATAGCCGCACGGATATTGGGCCTTCCTTTGACTGAGGAAGAAAACACACGTTTGGATGAGTGGCTGAATCAGTCGGAAGTTCACCGCAGGTTGTTCAACCGTATTCGCAACCGTGAGTTGGCGAAACGTATTCTCCGGCTTCAGTATGAAGGTTATGGTGAACGGATGGCAACTCAGTTTGAGCGTACGGTATTCAGACGCTCTCGCCAACTTCGTTGGTTGCGTTGGGGAAGTGTGGCAGCCCTGTTTGTGCTGGTATGCTCTCTTACCTTTTATTTGTGGCATCGGGAAGTCCCCAACCAGATAGTTCCGGGCGAGGGTGGGGCGGTATTGACTTTGGCAGACGGACGTCAATACGACATCACCATGCAAAACGGTAATGAGATTGCCGGATTGATGGCTTCCGCTCCTGTGGATACACAGGCAGATTCTATTGCTTATCATACGTTGACGGTCAATGCCGGTCAAGAGTTTATGTTCCGTCTACCCGACAGTACGCAGGTGTGGCTTAACTCTGAGTCGGAACTCCGTTTCCCGGCGAAGTTTGCCGAGGCTGACGAACGGAAAGTGTATCTGAGGGGGGAAGCCTTCTTTGATGTGGAGAGAGACCAGCGGCGTCCTTTTGTGGTCGGTGCAGACGAAGCCTCTCTTACCGTATACGGCACTCGTTTTAATGTCTCTTGCTATGCGGGCGAATCTCTATCAACCGTGTTGGTGGAAGGAAGCGTCGGCTTTCGTGCGCCGGGAGTTGGAGAAGTACGTTTGCAGCCATCAGAGCAATTAGTTTATCATGCTGCTACTCAGCAAGTGGACGTGCGTCCGGTAGATGTCAATTTGTATGTAGCGTGGGTTGAGCATCAGTTTGTTTTCCAAGGGCAGACGTTGGAGGAGATTATGACAACATTGTCGCGTTGGTATGATTTCACTCCTGTCTTTACTTCCGATGCCATGCGCCACATTCGTTTATCGGGCAGGCTTTACCGTTACGATGATATCCGCATTTTACTCGACAGTTACGAGCGGACGGTAGGATTGAAATTTAAGTTGCAAGGCAAACGCATCATTATATCCGAATAGAATCATTCATTAATCATAATTTAGGAGAGAGTTTATGAAACAAATCGTTAAATGTTTTTGTGCTTTGTTGTTGGGAGGTGCTTTACTAATCCCGGCTTCTGTATTCGCTCAAGTGATTTCGGTCCGTATAGAGCGAGGTACGTTGGATCAGGCGTTCCAACAGATTATGCGAACCACTACCGTTCAGTTGGTCTATAACACCGATATGGCTTCGCGCGTCCGTTGCCAAGCGCATGTGTTTCGTGGGAAAGACATTACCGAAGTGCTGGATGCTCTGTTGGCGCATACATCGTTGACCTATACAGAGAAGAATGGCATTTACACCATTGTGCGGAAGCCGCGCAGCGTACAGCAGGGCAGCCGGCATGTGGTGTCGGGAAAAGTATTCGACGAAGCTGGCGAGCCGGTCATCGGGGCATCGGTGTTGCTGAAAGGCACCCGTAAGGGTATGATAACCGATATGAACGGTGGGTTTGCCATTCCGGGCGTCAGTGGTGAGAAGGTTACGTTGCTCATTTCGTTCTTGGGCAAGAAGACCATTGAGGTGGATATGAAGCCGGGAGTGGAAGAGACTTTTACGTTGGAAGATGACAACGCGATGCTCGATGAAGTAGTCGTAACCGGTTATCAGGACATTGCGAAGGAAAAAATGACAGGGTCGGTAGCAATCGTGCGTGCCGAAGATTTGGCAACCCGTTATGTGCCCAACATCATGAATAACCTGGAAGGACGTGTAGCTGGTTTGAGTACATATGGGGGTGAGATGACCATCCGTGGTACCAGTTCACTCTATGCCGAAACCAGTCCCTTGTTGGTTGTAGACGGAGTGCCTATTGAGGGTAAGATTGAAGACTTGAATCCCTATGACATTGAGAGTGTCAATGTGTTGAAGGATGCCGCCGCTACGGCAATCTATGGTGCGCGGGCTTCAAACGGTATCATTGTCGTGACCACCAAGAATGCAAAAGAAAAAGGCAAGATTGATATTGATTTCTCTGCCAACCTGACCATTTGGGAAAAGAAGAACATGGACTATGCCGACAACTTCTATCTTACTCCTGAACAGCAGGTGGATATCGAGTCGGATTACTGGAATTATTATTTCTTTGATAACGATGGCGAGGTAGCCGACCCGTTGCAAAGTACGTTACAGGCCATAGAGTCTGGAACAAGTGCCATTTCTCCCATCCAATATGCCTATTATCGTTTGGCAAAAGGAGAAATTTCTTGTTATGATTTGCATAACACGTTGGATGCCTTGAAGAAAAACAATTTCGCCAAGGAATATGGTGACAACATCTATAAGCAACAGATTTTGCAGCAATACAACTTGTCGCTGCGCAGCCGTGCCGATAAGTTCCAGAGCAATTTGACGTTAAACTATAAGTTCGACAACAGCGGACAGATTAATTCCGATAAGAGTTCGTTGAATATTAGTTACAAGGGTATTTACGATGTGGCTTCGTGGCTGACCGCTACGTTCAGCTTTAACGCGATTCACGATAAGTCGGTCGGACCGGGATATGATTATAATTCCAGCTATACGAATCCGTGGGCTGTGCCTGCCTACGAGCGGATGTACAACGAAGATGGTTCGGCGAATTTATTCTATTATTGGTACGATGGCAACCCCTATTGGAGCAGCAAAGGAGCGGAAGGTTTCCACGATTTGGGCGTCAATATCAAGGATGAGTTCTATAACAATACCGAAACCACCCGCCGCCAGCACTTCCGTTACCATGCCGACTTATTGTTTAAGGTAATCAAGGGATTGACGGCGAATGCGCAGTTCATCTATGAAATGGACAAGACGCAAGTAGATTGGTTTGCCAACGAAGCCAGTCATGTGTCGCGTAGCATCCGCAACGCTTATACCGTAATAGGTGATGACGGTAAGATTTCGTACATGACCCCGCAAAACGGAGGTATGCTCCGTTCTACCAATACGTATGGCCGTTATTGGACGGCGCGTGGCCAGCTTAACTATGCGAATACTTTTGGCAAGCATGCGGTGAGTGCCATTGCCGGTCTGGAATTCCGCCAGACGAAGTCGAATGGTTCGAAAGCCCTTGCCTTAGGTTACGATGACCAGTTGCAGAACAGTTCGACGCATACGGTAGACTTCGGGACGCTGAGTACGATGACCTACAGTCCTTACTATATGGCGAGTGGTGGAGGTTATCCGGCCAACCAGTTTGTGTTCACGCCTTATTTCCGTGACGGTATGGGACCGGTTGTAGAGCAGTTCCATCGGTATGCTTCGGGTTATTTTACATTGACTTATACCTACGATGACCGTTATAATGTATTTGGTTCCTTCCGTAAGGATTATGCCGATGTCTATGGCTTGAATGCCAAGTTCCGTGGCAGTCCGCTTTGGTCGGTTGGCGCAGGTTGGAACCTGCACCAGGAAAACTTCTTGAAACCGGTGGAATGGATTAACTTCCTGAAACTGCGTGTCAGTTACGGTGTGACGGGTAACATTTACCAAGGGGCTACCAGTTATATGACCGCTACTTCTACCGGGATGAACGATTATACCAATTTGCCATACGGCCAGGTGGAAAGCCCCGCCAATCCGAACTTGAAGTGGGAACGTAACACTACCACGAACGTGGGTGTTGACTATTCTTTCTTGAACAACCGCTTGCAAGGTTCGTTGGACTTTTATAATAAGAAAGGTACCGATATCTTTGCGCCGCGCCAGCTTGATCCTACCACCGGTTTCACCTCGATGTATTACAATACGGCGAGTATCCGTAACCGCGGTATGGAACTTGCAATCAGTTACGATTGGTTCGTACCCCGTCGTCGCGAGGCTTTTGGTTGGAGCACCAGTTTCACGATGTCGTATAACAAGAATGTGGTGACCGATGTGCAGAACCCCGCTACTTCAGCTTACCAGTTGGTCAGTACGCCTTATATGACCGGTTATCCCTCCAGCGCGTTATGGTCATACCGTTTTGCAGGCATCAGCAACGTGGAAGGCGAGAAAGGGCAGACCTTGTGGTATATTGAAGATGGAGCCACTGCGCACAACGCGAGCGGGAGAAGTGTCAGCATCCTGGAATATTCCGGTCAGACCGAGCCGAAGACCATCATGGGTATGGACAACCGTGTTACGTGGAACGGTTTTAGCCTGAGTGTGTTGATGGCCTATTATGGCGGGCATAAGATGCGTGCACTTGCCGAAACGGAAACTTTTGATGTGCCTTATCAGGCCATAGCCAGCTATTTTGCCAATGCCTGGACGCCGGAGAATCCTACTAATACACCGGGTATCGGACGTTATGGATCAAATTCTCTGGGATCGGAACCGAGTGAAAGCGATATCTCTGTGCATGATGCCGATTTTTTGAAGATACGCAATATCGTGCTGGGCTACGAGTTCCCATCGCAATGGTTACGGCATTTAGGAATTAACCGCCTGGCGTTGAGTTTCCAGATTGACAATCCGCATTATTTGTGGGTAAAGAATAAAGTGGGTGTCGACCCCGAGACGTTGGGCATCCGCAATCCGAGTTCGTTTATCTTCGGATTGAATGTGAATCTGTAAAAGGTATGTTGTAAATTGGAAAATAATAAATGAAAAAGATGAAAACCAGACCTATATTATATGGCTGCCTGTTAGGAAGCGTGATGTTTGCTTTCGCTTCTTGTTCCGATTTCACCGACGTGCAGCCCAAAGGAAAAAACTTGCTGACTACTACTACACAGTTGGAGATGCTGTTGAACGTGCCCTTTGATCAAGATGACGGTGACGGACCGCAGTTTGTCGGAGATAAGATTGCTACGCTGTCCAATATCCCTACATTGCTGAGCCAGCCTACGCCGACCCGCAATTCGATTATTCTGTCATGGGACGAATCTTTGCAAGACAAGATGGCGGAATTGACTTCAAGCGATTCTGAATATAGCAGTTATTATGGCGTAATCGGTACGATAGCCAATCCGATACTGATGAATATCGGTGCAGCGTCGGGTGACGAGGCAATGAAAAACCAGCTGCGTTGCGAAGCCTTGACGTTACGTGCTTATTTCCATTACTTGTTGATAAACAAGTTTGCCAAAGCATACAATCCCGCTACTGCGGCTGAAGACTCCGGACTGCCTTATTTGCTTGAGACTCAAGATATCGCCCAGCCCACGGTACAACTCACCGTACAGGAAGTCTACGACCACATCCTTGCCGACATTCAGGAAGCCATCGATTTGGACGGCCTGCCTACGAGCGCGGTAAACCGGATGCGTATGGGCAAACCTTGTGCATACGCGGTAAAAGCCCTTGCCTTGCTGAGCATGCAGCGGTTTGATGAGGCGGAAGAGGCGGCACGTCAGTCGCTTGCTCTCAACGGCACCGTGAATGACTACAACACGATGACCGGCACCGGAACGAATGTGTTGGGCGAGACTTACGAGGTGTTGCTGCGCCCGCGTCTGGAATGCGAGGAAGACTTGTTCTTTACGTATGGCATCGAGTTTTTCCAGTCCATTACGCCTGAGGCGGAAGCACGGTTCGAACCGGGACATGCCAGTTTGGAGAGGATAGACACTGCCAATAAAATGTATGCGGGGTTAGGCGATATGTCTGAATCTATGCAGGGCATACCCGGACTGATTATGACTTACGACTTGAACTCGGGTTGGAATATGGCGGGATTAAAGACTACGCACATGTACCTGATTGTAGCGGAGGCGGAAATTCGTAAAGGCAATTACGACGAAGCCATGCGTGCGCTCGATGCCATTCGTGTAAACCGCATCAATCCTGAGATTTATCAGCCTTTGGAAGGTACGGTGACTACTGAAGCGGATGCTATTTTGCACCTGAAGCAGACTTCGCATGGCGAAAATATTTATTCGGTGTACAATTTCATCAACCGCAAGCGGTGGAATCAGTTGGACGGCTGGAAGGAAACGTTCACCCGTGAACTTGCCGGAAACACTTATACGTTGACTCCCGAATCACCATTATGGATTTTCCCGATTCCGTTGAATGTGATTAGCAATAACCCAAGTATCGTACAGAATTACAAACAATAATCATTAAAATAACCGATATGAAGAAAACTTATTTCCTGGCGGCAGCCCTTGCTGGTTGTGCCATGTTGCCTGGATGCGGCTCGAAACCGGAAAACCAGTGTACATTGAATGGAACAGTAAATGGTTTCGAAGACGAATGGATACACCTTGTTTATGTAACGCAGGATACGATAGAGGTGCACGACAGTGCCCGTATCGCGAACGGTGCGTTCGCTTTTGGCCGGGCATTGGAAGCTCCAGTCGTAGAAGCTACCTTGTATGTAGGCAATCCCGAAGATTACCGCAACGTGAAATATGCCGGGGTATTTCTGGAAGCTGGTGAAATGACCGTAGCCCTGGATACGGCTAAGTTTAATCAACCGGTCGTTACCGGTTCGGTCTCTCAGGCGGAGAACGATAGCTTGAATGCGGAGATGGATGAGGTATATGCTTCATTGCAAGCGTTGTGCGATTCGATGCAAAACTGTCCGGATGAGCTCCGTAAAGCGATGTTCGAAGCGCAAGCGGACAGTCTGTCCGAATCGGTGGAACAGATGCGGATGGATTTTGTGAAGTCGCATCCCGCTTCGTTCGTAGCCGTTCATAATCTGGTTTACATGTTAGGGAGAACCGACTATGCAGAGTTGAAAAGCATTTATGATAACATGAGTGCCGAGGTGAAACAATACGCTAACTTGGCAGACGTGCGCGGGGAACTGGCTGCCTTGGAACGGACACAGCCCGGTCAGCCTGCCCCGCTATTCCGTGCCTTGAGCTGGAAAGGTGATTCCATCGGCATTGCCGACTTGAGAGGCAAATATGTCTTGCTCGATTTCTGGGCATCGTGGTGTGTGCCCTGCCGCAAGAGCTTCCCGCACGTAAAGGCATTATATAAGAAATATCATGCCAAAGGTTTCGAAGTGTTCTGTGTGGCGGATAACGACAACAGCGAAGACAAGTGGCGCGAAGCCATTGAGAAAGATGGCGTGCAAGATTTCTACCATGTGTTGCGCGGCTTGAAATGGGATCGCAGCAAAGGGTTGGCAGGTATGGATCATTCGAATGACATCAGCGACCTGTATGCCATTCATTTTTTGCCTACGAAGTATCTGATTGATAAGGAAGGAAACATCATCGGCAAGTTCGAGGATGCGGAATTGGATGCTAAACTGAAGGAGATTTTTGGAAATTAAGGTTGTATGCGCAGCGGGGCAAAAGTGCGGAGGATTTTTTCAATGGATGACTTTGCACTTTTGCGCTCTTTGCGTTTGGTAATGAATAATAAAGATTATACGATGAAAACAAGAGATAAATTGACTTTGGGGCTATTGATGATGTGTTCGTCCGTTTTTGCCCAACAATACCAGATTAGTGGGTATTTAGATGAAGTAAAGACTGATACACTGATTGTGATGGTACAGGCGGAGGATTTTATGCGTACGGAACGGATGGACACCCTTGCGCTTGATAATGGTAACTTTGGTTTCAATGTATCGGCAGACGGAATGCGTTTGGTGACTTTGTTTGCCAAACCGGAGGCAGGAGGAAAATTGTCGGGAGAGCAAATCAGTTGCGTTGCTATTCCGGGAGAGTATATGGTGATAAACGGTACTTTTAAGCATTATACAGTAACAGGGAGTAAGTTTTTTCAAGACTTGAATGAAGTGAGGCCGGAATTGGATAAAGCATCGCATGAATTGGAAGCCCTAGGCAATAAAGCCATGGAGCGGATGCAGGCGGGTGCCGATAAGGATTCGCTGAATACGTGGTATCAGCAGGAAGCCAAGATGATAACCGACCGGATGGGAGAGGTTGTGTGGGAATACATACAGGCACATCCCGACAACAATGTATCTGCTTATTTGCTGACAGCACTTGGACAGGCAAGGATGAAAGAAGGCATCGCCCTGTTGTCAGACAATGTGAAGAACGGTGTGATGGCTCCTTACATCAGGACCCTTGCAGGCATGATTGTTTCGGAAGAGCAACGTGCGGCAGCTGCTGGGAAAATACGGGAGGGCGTTGAGGCTCCCGACTTTACGTTGAATGACTTGAATGGTAAACCGCTGACGCTTTCTTCGTTGCGAGGCAAGTATGTGGTGCTCGACTTTTGGGGAAGCTGGTGCGGCTGGTGCATCAAGGGATTCCCCGAGATGAAAGAAGCCTATGCCCAATATAAAGGGAAAGTGGAGTTCTTGGGAATCTCTTGCCGGGATACGGAAAAACGCTGGAAGGCTGCCGTGGCAAAACATCAGCTTCCGTGGCTGAATGTGTTGAACGAAGGTGATGTGGATGTCAGTGCGCTGTATGCTGTCGAAGGGTATCCTACGAAGATTGTCATCAATCCCGAAGGAAAGATTCAGAAGATTGTCGTGGGCGAGAGTCCGGAGTTTTATACGTATTTGGATAACTTGTTTAAGTGATAGGATATGTTCCACCACAGGGGTGCACAGGAGCTTACGGAGGAAAATAAGAAGCTGTTTTGAATTTATCGCCCAAAGCACACACGAAAACGGATACATCAAGCCAAGAAAAACTTTTTGGAGAAATTCAAAACAGCTTCTAAGTAACGAGAAAACTCTTTGTGCCTTTGGTGCTTAAAAATAGAAAACTGAAATGAAGAAAATTCTTTTATTGTCATTGCTTTGTGTGTTTGCATGGCAATGTGCTTTCGCGCAAGGAAAGCAAAAAGTGAGTGTATTGTATGTAGGTGGTTCATCGGAAATAGAAACCATAGGGACAGTCGATTTTGATTCAGCCTTGGTGGCAAAGATGGCAAAGTCACGCATGGCTTCGTTCAGTAAATTCCTGAAGTCGCATTTCCGCACCGTAAAGGTGATTGACGCGAAGGAATACACCGCTGCTATGTCTGATGATTATGATGTAACGGTATTCGATGGCACACCGGTTCCTGTCCGCCCGCGTGTAATGGAGTATGACGACCAAGGCCGGGTGGTGAAATTTGAACATGCGGCTTATCTGCCTGATGATTTCGACCGTCCGGCTCTTTGCATTGCCAGTGCCAGCGAAGACCTGGGGCGCAGTGTGGGCAGTAAGTGTGACTGGTTCTGCCTGTGTCTGGAGGCGGATGCGCATCATTGGGTAAAAGACCATCCCATTTTCCAGGGACCGTTTAAAGTAGACATCCGTCCGGAGATGAAACCTACACCTGCCGGTGCTTTCGAATATGCCAAGATGTATGGCTATACGCTTCCGGCAGAAACGGAAATGTGGACGGTGCAGACCAAGTCGTATACGACAGACCCTTCCTACCGTATCGGCATGGTAAGCCGTCCCGACGGTTTCCTTGATTCGCCTGAAGCAGAAATCATTTCCAGCGGTACGTGTGCCAAGAGCATTGATGCGGTAGCCATCGGCCGTCATGGAAACTTTTTCCATTGGGGGTTTTCGGCTTCGCCCGATTATTTGACCGAGGCGGGAAAAGCGGCTTTGGCAAATGCGATTGTTTATATTTCGAAGTTTGAAGGACAGCACATCATTGCCCGCAAACTGAATGAGACCATCGCCACACGGAAGAATGCCGACGGGCAAAAATATTTGGCTTCGCGTGAGGCTTGGACGGAAATGAACCAGATGAATCAAGAGTTTTACAACATGATTGACAGTATCCGGCAGTCGGCTCAGGCAAAGCAGAAGCGCGGAGAAGAGTTGACACAGACGGACAAATTGTATGTGAATGGCGACTTTACCCGTCCTGAACCGGTTACATACGCTGAGTATATGAAGCAACGTTTTCCGTCGCTCTATCATGTGTTTGGCGACGATGCCGAAGAATATGCGCGTTTCTATGAGAAGAACCGCAATTGGTTTTATCCCGATGAAGAAGGCTACAACCTCGATATTGATGAAGATGTACGTACGTTGGGCATTGCCAACAACGACAAACGGCTGTTGGATACCTGCATCTCCATGCTCGAAAAGAATGAGGAGCCTGAATTGGCCCGCCGGGTATTGGAACGTTACACCTTATGTCGTTTCGAAACTCCGGCAGAGTGGCGTAACTGGTACGATACGTACCAAGACAAACTGTTCTTTACCGAATCGGGTGGTTGGCTTTGGTTGGTGGACACGTTCGACCGTAGCGTGCCGGGTAATGACTACAGTGTATTAAAGGCTGGAGCGGAAGAGGTAAAGAAGCCAGCCTTGGCACAAGACACCGACGAAAAGAATCCGGTAGCTCTTTCGATGACTGTCAATACGCTGGCAGACGGCACGCGTGAGTTGGTGGTCCGTATGAAGGTACATCCGGGATATCACACGTATGCGCAGGTGGCCGAAGAAGATCCGTTCTTGCCCACGGAACTCGAATTTGAGTTGCCCGAAGGTTGCCGGCTGGAAGGCGATTTGATTACGCCTGCTTTCTCGCCGCTGGGTGAGACAAACACTACGGTTTATACCGGCGATGGTTTGTTCCGTCAGAAAATTAGCGGAACAGGGAAGGGTGAAGTGAAATGTACGGTCAGCTATCAGTGTTGTGACAATTCTATTTGTTTCCCGCCTGCCAAGCAAACGCTGACGGTACAGCTGCAGTGATTTCCTAAAAAAAACTATTTTGAGAAACAGGCTCAATCCTCAGGGAGGCAGTCCGGAAATCCGATGGGAGTGGTTTGCCTTATTTCTTGCATATAACTGCATTGCTGGCACGATTAGTAATCGTCATGCTGTACGATTAGTAATCGTTA
>ULVE01015660.1_pt1 | contig 15373 bp, 9 predicted proteins | sample 1959161 | NCBI WGS metagenome assembly ULVE01 (sample SAMEA4835778, study PRJEB28245) | human gut metagenome | biome: gut microbiome; material: fecal sample | place: Denmark | collected 2008
ATGTAAATCCGGGTGTAAAGAAAGTTAATCAGGCACTTCTCTCAGTTTTATTCATTGGTTTTATCAAAAATACAGCTTATGTCACACGCTTATGTAGTACGTCCCAAAGTGGACAAAAGCGGAGAAACAGAAAAAATCCGCTATTATGGTGTCCCGGTAACATCGGGGCAAGTATCGACCGAACAACTGGCTACGTATATCTCTACCCGGTGCACATTTTCAAGAGGAGAAATACTGGCGGCCATAATCGAGATCGGACGCGAAATCCAGTTCCAGCTGGATATGGGATACACCATAAACCTTCACGGCATAGGAACATTGTTCCTCTCGGCCGGAAGCGAAGGATATGAAAACCCGAAAGACTGCACGCCTCATCGCGTGAAAGCTAAACGACTATGCATCAAGGCTGATCCGGAAATGAAGAAGTTCATAAAAAGACTCAAGTTCGAAAGGTGGAAATGATTTGCAAGTTGAAATTCACGACTAAAAAAACAATCAAAAATGAAGGTAACGTTATATCGATATGAAAAGGGGACGCTCGTCATGCGTTCCGTCGAAATGGAAAAACTGCAGGCGGCCCTACGAACAGAGAATCTCAACAAACCAATCAGCACCACACGCGACAAAGTCATGTTTGCATTGCCCGGCACACAAAACAGCGACATACAGAAACTTCCGGTGGTCGTTTTCGGAGGGACTTTCCGCAAGACAGGAGACCCAAAGCCTCCCATGCGCGACTATTCGGGATTGGTGCTGCTCGAAGTAAACCATCTTTCCGACTTGCAAGAAGCGGTACAAATCCGCCAACAAGCCGCCACGATGCCGCAAACGCTACTGGCATTCATCGGCTTTAGCGGGAAAAGCGTGAAAATAGTGATCCCGTTCACACTGCCGGACGGAACGCTTCCACACTCACCCGAACAGATCAAACGATTCCACTCGCAAGCCTATTTGACGGCAGTCAAATACTACCAGCCACAATTAGGACGTAACATCACGCTGAAAGAGCCAGTCCCACAGCACGGATGCCGCATGAGCTACGACCCCCAGCCGGTATATAACCCCGATGCCGTTGCCATCCGGATCGAGCAACCGGCACAGATGCCCGATTCGGAAGAAATCCGTATCATCCCGGAAGAACCATCCGAACCACTTCAAAGGCTAATGCCCGGTATGTCACGCAACTATCGGATCGCTACACTGTTCAGCATAGCGATGGTAGACGCCATCCGAAAATCAGGACAGATAAAAGACGGGGATCTCAAGCCGGTCTTTACCCTATTAGCCGATAATTGCCTGAAAGCCGGTATCCCGGAAGAGGATGCCGTACAATGCACACTACTTTACAACGATCTGAGATCCAAAGAGATGGAAATCCGCATGACTTTCCGATCCGTCTACACACTGAAAGAAGCGCTCGCCGGAAAAACATTCATGCCTGAAATCATGTCGCTGACTTTGCAATTAGAAGAATTCATGCTGCGCCGTTACGAAATCAGAAACAACAAGATGAGTGGCGAAGTGGAATACCGAGACAAATCGCTCCTACGTTTCACATTCAGCCCTTTCACCCGCGAAGTCCGCAACTCCATCTGTACGGAAGCGCACAAAGAAGGGTTGAACGTCTGGGATAAAGACATCGAACGATATGTTTACTCGGACAACATACCCACTTTTTTCCCGATAGAAGAATATCTCGGACATCTGCCCAAATGGGATGGCAAAGATCATATCCGGAAGCTTGCCAAACGCGTACCTTGCAACAATATCCGATGGGCAGACCACTTCCACAGATGGTTCCTCAGTATGGTAGCGCACTGGTTAGGGTTGGACCGGGAACATGGCAACAGCACTACTCCCCTACTGGTCGGCGACCAGGGATGCGGCAAATCGACTTATTGCCTGAACATCCTGCCTCCCGAACTGCGGCAGTTCTACACAGACAGCATCGATTTCAGCAAGCGCCGGGATACGGAGTTGGCTTTGCACCGCTATGCCCTGGTAAACATAGACGAGTTCGATTCCGTCAAGGATACGCACCAAAGCTACCTGAAGCATATCCTGCAAAAAGCGAATGTCAGTACACGGCTGCCCTATCAGACGGCCAACAGGAATTTAAGACGTTACGCCACATTCATCGCGACAAGCAACAACTTCAATATCCTGACCGACCCGACCGGTAGCCGGCGTTTCATTTGCATCGAAGTCACAGACACCATCGATTATATACAACCGATCGACTACGAGCAGCTGTATGCACAGGCGATGGAAGCATTGGCTAACGGCGAACGCTACTGGTTCACACACGAGGAAGAAACCGAAATAGTCGCCAACAACCGGCAGTTCCAGCAAATACCGCCCGAAGAACAACTGTTCCTGCAATATTTCCGACTCCCGAAAAAGAATGAGGTAGGCGAATTTCTTCTGTCGATAGAGATTTTAGGGCGGATCAAGCAGAAACAACGTGATTTCAGCTACACAAAAACCGTCATTTCCAACTTCGGACGTCTTTTGAAGCGAAACGGCATTCCTTCGAAAAGAAGCAACAGAGGCACTATATATCAGGTAGTTGAGCTAAGCAAGTCCTAAAAAGACTTTTAACTTATAAAAAAGCGGTGACATATGAGTGATATAAGCGTGATAGATATTTCAAGCACCAATTGCATATCATCATACTAATATACAGTCAGTTAAAAATAAAAAGTGATACAGTGATATTGATTTTCGGAATCAAGTTTTTTTTGTATATGACATATACACTTCGCATAACAAATTATTTATTGCAAAACACATTGCACTTATTACAACATTTTGTAACTTTGGGCAATATCTCAATTCACCGAATTGCTAATTTAATAATATCATGAAGAACAGAAAATTAAGAATGGGAATGGTTGGAGGAGGTAGTGACGCCTTCATCGGGGCGATCCACCGTCGCGCAGCCTTTATGGACAATCAGATCGAATTAGTTTGCGGATGTTTCAGCGTAGACCCTGAGATATCCAAAAGCTCCGGTTTATCGTACTTTTTGCCGGAAGACCGGATTTACAGCACTTACCAAGAAATGTTCGAACACGAAATGACCTTACCGGAAGGAGAAAGGATGGATTTTGTCACGATCGTGACTCCCAACCGTTGGCATTTCGAACCAGCTATGATGGCTCTTGAAAGAGGGTTCCATGTGGTCGTGGATAAACCGATGACGTTCTCACTCGAAGAGGCCAAACAACTACAGAAAAAAGTGGAAGAGACCGGATTAGTGCTGGCTCTGACACATGTATACTCGGCCTATCCGGCAGTAAAAGAGGCGAAAGCCCGTATCGCGAAAGGCGAACTCGGAAAATTGCGCCGCGTCTATGTAGAATATACGCAAGGATGGCTTTCCGAACGTATCGAATTGCTAGGTGGCAACAATGCCGGATGGCGCACGGACCCGAAACGTTCCGGCAAAGCCGGTTGCATAGGGGATATCGGAACACATGCCTGGCATTTGAGCGAATATATTACCGGACTGAAAGTCAAAGAACTATGTGCCGACCTGAAGGCATTCGTTCCCGGACGTCCGATCGATGACGACGGGGCGGCATTCCTTCGCTACGAAAACGATGTGACAGGCGTCTTGACCGCAACACAGATTGGAACAGGCGAAGCCAATAATATCCGCATCCGTATTTATGGTGAAAAAGGCGGACTGGAATGGCGCCAGATGGAGCCGAACACGCTGACATTGAGATGGAGAGATCGTCCGACTGAAATATTGGATATCGGCAACAACGGCTACCTGACCCCCGAAGCCCTGTGGAATACCCGAACTCCGGCAGGACACCCGGAAGGTTTTATCGAAGCTTTTGCCAATATCTACCGCAATTTCTCACTTACCGTCAGAGCTATCAAAAACGGAGAAACACCCAGTGGAGACTGCTTGGATTTCCCGACCGTATACGATGGCGTAAGAGGTATGCAATTCATTGAAACAATGGTGGAAGCCGGATATAACGACAATGTAAAATGGCAAAAATGGATTGATTGAAATCCTGAAAAACCGTAAATAAATAACATCTTATGAAACTAAACGTACTTGCTTGCTGCCTGTCCCTGCTCGGGACGGCAGCTTTCGCTCAAAAAAACGAGTGGAGAGATCCTAACGTAAACGAGATCAACAGAGCTCCCATGCACACCAACTATTTCGCATACGAAGACGAAAACAGTGCATTGAAAGGATGTAAGGAATCATCCGGGAATTTTATGACCTTGAACGGTAACTGGAAATTCTTCTGGGTAAAAAATGCAGATATGCGCCCGACAGATTTTTACCAGGTGAACTTCAACGACAAGGGATGGGATAATCTGAAAGTACCCGGCTTGTGGGAACTGAACGGTTATGGCGACCCGATCTATGTGAATGTCGGGTATCCTTGGAGAAGCCAGTTCAAGAACAACCCGCCTGAAGTTCCTACGGAAAACAACCACGTAGGTTCTTACCGTAAAGAGATCATGGTTCCGGCAGACTGGAAAGGAAAAGAGATATTCGCTCATTTCGGTTCTGTCACATCAAACATGTATCTTTGGGTGAACGGACAATTCGTCGGCTACAGTGAAGACAGCAAACTTGAAGCCGAATTCAATCTGACCAAATACCTGAAACCAGGGAAAAACCTGATCGCATTCCAGGTGTTCCGCTGGTGCGACGGGACTTATCTGGAAGACCAGGATTTCCTCCGCCTCTCCGGAGTGGGCCGCGACTGCTACCTCTATGCCCGCACTCCGAAATACATTCAGGACATCCGCGTGACTCCGGATTTGGATGCACAATATAAAGACGGTACTTTAAATGTTTCCCTGAACCTGAAAGGCAGCGGGACAGTCGACCTGAAACTGTTAGATAAGGCCGGCAAAGAAGTCGCTACTTCGTCGGTCAAAGGTTCGGGCAAAGTTTCCACCGACATGGCAATAAGCAATCCTGAGAAATGGACTGCCGAAACTCCGGTTCTCTACACACTGATCGCCACTTTGAAAAACGGCAGCAACACGACTGAGGTTATTCCGGTGAAAGTCGGTTTCCGCAAGATCGAATTGAAAAACGCCCAGATATTGGTAAACGGACAACCAGTCTTGTTCAAGGGAGCCGACCGGCACGAAATGGATCCGGACGGAGGTTACGTCGTATCGCCGGAGCGCATGATCCAGGACATCAAGGTCATGAAGGAATACAATATCAATGCCGTACGTACTTGTCATTATCCAGACAACAATTTATGGTATGACCTCTGCGACAAATATGGTATTTATGTCGTTGCTGAAGCAAATGTAGAATCGCACGGTATGGGATACGGTGACAAGACGTTGGCTAAAAACCCGCTGTTCGCCAAAGCACATATGGAACGCAACCAGCGCAACGTCCAGCGTGGTTATAATCACCCGTCCATCATTTTCTGGTCATTAGGCAACGAGGCCGGCATGGGTCCAAACTTCGAAGCTTGTTATACCTGGATCAAGAACGAAGACAAATCACGTGCCGTGCAATACGAACAGGCACGGACAAGCGAATTCACCGATATCTATTGCCCGATGTACCGCGACTATAAAGGTAGTGAAGAATATTGCAAGGGAGACATCGACAAACCGCTTATCCAATGCGAATATGCGCACGCGATGGGCAACTCTCAAGGGGGATTCAAAGAATATTGGGATCTGATCCGCAAATATCCGAAATACCAAGGTGGCTTTATCTGGGATTTCGTTGATCAGTCTTTGCGTTGGAAAACAAAAGACGGCGTTCCTTTCTATGCTTATGGCGGCGACTGGAACAAATATGACGCTTCCGACAACAACTTTATGGACAACGGCTTGATAAGCCCGGACCGCAAACCGAATCCGCATATGCACGAAGTCGGGCATATCTACCAGTCCATCTGGGTGACTCCATCCGACTTGGCTAACGGTGTCGTAAACGTATACAACGAAAACTTCTTCCGTAACCTAGACGGTTACTATGCAGAATGGGAATTGCTGGCTAACGGCGAAGTGGTTCAGACAGGCATGGTCAAAGACCTGGAAGTAGCTCCGCAACAGACCAAGTCCATAAAACTGAATTATAGCACAGAGGGCATTTGCAAATGCAAAGAACTCTTGCTGAATGTGGCCTTTAAGTTGAAAAAAGCGGAAACATTGCTGCCTGCCGGTTATACGGTAGCCAAAAACCAGTTGACGATCCGCCCGTACAATGCTCCGAAACTGGATTTGCAGAATGTACACCAAGTGAACATTGAGACTGTCATTCCGACCATTAAAGATAATGACATCAATTATCTGATCGTCGAAGGAGAGAATTTCCGCATGGACTTCGATAAGCATGACGGTTTCTTGTGCAGATACGATGTAAATGGCATGACGATGCTGAAGGAAGACGGAAAACTGACTCCGAACTTCTGGCGTGCTCCGACCGACAACGATATGGGAGCCAACCTGCAAAACAAATATGCCGCCTGGAAAGAACCGGGATTGAAACTGGTTTCTCTGACAAACAAAATCGAAAACGACATGGCTACTGTCAATGCCGAATACACGATGGATGCAGTAAAAGCCAAATTGTATCTGACTTATACGATCAACAACGAAGGCGCAGTGAAAGTCACACAGAAAATGGTAGCCGACAAATCGGCTGAAGTTTCCGATATGTTCCGTTTCGGCATGCAGATGCAGATGCCTAAATGCTTGGATCAGATCAACTATTACGGCAGAGGTCCGATCGAGAACTATTCCGACCGTAACAACGTCACCGACCTGGGTAATTACAGACAGACTGTAGACGAACAGTTCTACTCTTATATCCGCCCGCAGGAAACAGGGACCAAAACGGATATCCGTTGGTGGAAACAGACCAACAAAGGCGGTAACGGACTCATGTTCATTTCGGAAGCTCCGTTCTCGGCTTCAGCCTTGAATTATTCGATCGAATCACTTGACGACGGAGTACAGAAAGACCAGAGACACTCCGAACTTGTACCTCAGGCAAACTACACCAATATGTGTATTGACAAGGTACAAATGGGATTGGGTTGCGTCAACAGTTGGGGAGCGCTTCCACTGGAACAATACCGTATCCATTACGGAGATTATGAATTCTCTTTCATCATGAAACCGATTCAATCTAATTTATAAACAGCAATAAATGAAGGGAGCTGTCCCCGCATTTCCATTCAAGAAGCGGGGACAAGTTCCTATTTTTACAAAAATTGGTAAAAAAGCATAATCACTATGCATATTTCGTTAAATAGTGGGTGCAAACTTTTATTTTATGTAGAAAAAGACTACTTTTATTGCCGATTTTTAAATCTAATTCAGGACTAATTGTAAAATCGTTTACCATAAAAACAAATGGCTACTAACAACAATTCTAATCGCTATCCTTCCGAAAAAGGGAGATTTTTCAAAGGAAAAACCTTCATTCTTTTGGTCGGATTACTTCTCGGGGCAGGCATTATGGTTGCCGTATATAAAACATCCGTCTATTTCTCTTCCGATGAATCTTGTATGATGTGCCATGTCCATCCGCATGCGGAAGACAGCTGGAAGCTCTCCAAACACGTAAATAACGGAAGCGGCGTTAAAACACATTGCGTGGCTTGTCACCTTCCGCCTCAAAACGACACCTGGAATCATTATACGGCTAAAGCCAAATTGGGATTGAAAGACGTATGGTCCTTCATGACAAAAGACAGTGCGGATTTCGACTGGAACACCAAGTCGGAACTGGAACATGCCGTCAAATATATTCCGAACGAATCCTGCAAGGAATGCCATCAGAACTTGTTCCCGGAAGGGATTAACCAGGACGGCATTACTGCTCACCTTTATTATGACGAAAACGAAAAGAAACTGGATTTACAGTGTATCAGCTGCCACCTCGACGCCGGACACTATAATCCGGATTATAAACACGGCAAATTAACAGGTATTCCCGGAGCCGCCACGGCTACTGTTGATACCAGCCTTTATTTCAAGACGGCGACACCTGTCACATCTTTTACCGATTATACGGAACAAATTCCGGGTACGGCCGTTGCATTCAAAATGGTCGCCATTCCGGGCGGTACATTCAAAATGGGTAGCACCGATAAAGAACCGTTCCATAAGGCAGATGAAGCTCCGGTTCGAAACGTTACGGTCAGTCCGTTCTTTATGGCTGAAGTAGAAGTGACGTGGGATCAGTATTGGGCATTCTACGGACAAACCATGAGCGAAGGACGTACTCCGCCCGAAACCGTATATGCAAATAACAGCAATCCGGATGTCGATGCCATTTCCGGCCCGACTCCTCCGTTCGGATTACCCGACCAGGGATGGGGCGCAGGTGACCGTCCGGCTATCACGATGACACACTATGCTGCAGAAACATTCTGCCAGTGGCTGTCCAAACAAACAGGGAAAAAATACCGCCTGCCGACCGAGGCAGAATGGGAATATGCAGCCCGTGGAGGAACGGAAACTCCTTATTTCTTCACCGGGAACCCGAAAGATTTTTCAGACCAGGGATTCTGGCGTAAGTTCTTCGATGCAAAAACAGACAGCATCAGTTCATTCGTGATTTACGCGAAGAACAGCAAAAACAGAACTCAAGAGCCGGGCGAAGTGAAAGCGAACCCGTTCGGTTTGAAGAATATGTTGGGTAATGTAATGGAATATTGTGCCGACAAATATGATCCGAAGGCTTACAGCAAAGGGGGCGATAACGTGACCAACCCGTTAATCACAGAAGGAGAAGAATGGGTTGTACGCGGCGGTAACTACACTTCCGATGCGGCAGACGTTCGTTCTGCAGCCCGCGATTATACAAAGCATGATGCCTGGTTGAAGACTGATCCGCAACAACCGAAGAGTATCTGGTGGTATTCGGATATCCGCGGTATCGGTTTCCGTGTGGTTTGCGAACCGGACCCGGCAATTGGAGCGAAATAACAGATGTTTAATTGATACCTAAAAATTACTATATCATGAAGAAAGAAAACAGTATTAGCAGAAGATCGTTTTTAAAAAGTACAGCTATGGCCGGAGCACTGGGTGCAATCGGCACAGGTAGTGCAAGTGTATTAACCTCATGTGCAGGCGGCGGCGAAAGTGCAGCTGCAAACAAACCTCTGAAAGAACCTGGAACTTATTATATTCCGGAATTGCCCGATAAGGCTACTGACGGAAAAGAACTGAAAGCCGGTGTTATCGGTTGTGGCGGACGCGGTTCCGGTGCAGCAGAAAACTTCTTGGATGCTGCAAACGGCGTGACAGTCGTTGCCGTTGCCGATACATTCAAAGAACGTGTAGACGCTTTGGCCGACAAGCTGAAAGAAAAAGGATGTAATATTCCTGAAGACAAACGTTTCGTTGGTCTGGATGCATACAAACAATTGATCGATAGCGGTGTCGATGTTGTCATTATTGCAACTCCTCCCGTATTCCGTCCGGTACATTTCCAATATGCGGTTGAAAAAGGCAAACATTGTTTCCTGGAAAAACCGATTTGTGTCGACCCGGTAGGCTATCGTACGATTATGGCAACCGCCAAACAGGCTCAGGCAAAGAATCTATGTGTCGTAACAGGTACACAGCGTCATCACCAGCGCAACTATGTCGAATCTTACAAGAAGATCATGGAAGGTGCTATCGGTGAAATTACGGGTGGTGTAGTTTACTGGAATCAGAGCATGTTGTGGTTCCGCGAACGTCAGAAAGACTGGAACGATTGCGAATACATGATCAAGGACTGGGTAAACTGGAAATGGTTATCCGGAGACCATATCGTGGAACAGCATGTGCACAACATCGATGTATTCACATGGTTCAGCGGCTTGAAACCGGTTAAAGCTGTCGGTTTCGGTTCTCGCCAACGCCGTATCACGGGCGACCAGTATGATAACTTCAGCATCGATTTCACAATGGAAAACGGCATCCACTTGCATAGTATGTGCCGCCAGATTGACGGTTGTGCCACTAACGTCAGCGAATTTATCCAAGGAACAAAAGGTTCTTGGAACAGTGCTGAAATGGAAATCAAGGACAATGCAGGTAACGTCATCTGGAAATACGATGGTGAAGCAGAAAAGAACGCACATACACAGACAAATCCATATGTATTGGAACATGTAAACTGGGTAAACTGCATCCGTGGCGGCAAACCTATCGAACAGGCTTCAGAAACAGCTGTTGCCAACATGGCTGCTATCATGGGACGTGAATCAGCATACACCGGTGCAGAAACGACATGGGATGCAATGACTGCTTCTCCTCTGGATTATACTCCGAAAGACCTGAACTTAGGCAAGATGGATATGAGTGGATTTACAGTTCCGGTTCCAGGAAAACCTCGTGATGAAAAGAAAAAATAAAATATGGCACTGAACAGAAGAAACTTTTTAAGAGCAACTCTGGCAGGCGCGGCTGTTGCAGCCGGTAGTTCAGCTTTTGCTGCCTGTGGCGGCAAGGCTGCTTCTACAGAAGGTTGTCCGGCAGAAAAGGGATCATGTCCAAACAGCAAAGCCGAGTTGAAGATATCCTTTCAGGAAGGGATTGCACCGGGAGCTAATCTCAACGAGAAATTTGACTTGATGGAAAAGTTAGGTGTCGTTGGTTTCGAACCGGGCGGACGTGGCCTGAAAGATCGTGTAAAAGAGATCAAGGAAGCACTAAACGGACGCAACATCAAAGTGAGCGCCATCTGTGCTGGTTTCCAGGGGTTCATCCTCTCGACAGATCCGGCTATCCGCAAGCAGTGCATGGACACGATGAAAGAGATCATTGCTCCTGCAGGCGAACTGGGTTCTACGGGTGTGATCATCGTCCCGGCTTTCAACGGTCAAAAACCGGCTATGCCTCATACGCAGGAAACGCGGGATTTCTTATGCGAACAATTCAATGAAATGGGTAACTTTGCAAAAGAGCACGGGACTACAGTTATCTTTGAACCGCTCAACAGGAAAGAAGCATTCTATCTTCGTCAGGTAGCGGATGCAGCTTCCATCTGCCGCGACATCAACAATCCGGGTGTACGCTGTATGGGTGACTTCTGGCACATGACTTGGGAAGAGACTTCCGACATGGGAGCTTTCCTTTCTGCAGGCGAATATCTGCAACACGTGCACGTTGCCAGCCGTAAACGCCGCAGCATGCCGGGTGAAGACGGAGAAGCAGATAACTACGTTAACGGCTTCAAGGGCCTGAAGATGTTGGATTACGACAAATATGTAAGTTTCGAATGCGGATGCCAGGGAGACCGGAACGTTTTGGTCCCTGCCGCAGTGGAACTATTACGAAAACAATGGGAAGAAGCATAAAATATGCCATTAGTATATCCTAATATGCAAATGAGTGAGGTGGTGGAAGAGCACCCCTCACTCATTCCTGTCATTAACCGTTTTGGAATCCGCCTGGGCTTAGGCGACAAATCGGTAAAGGCGATTTGTGAAGAATACCGGCTGGATACCGACTTCCTCTTGACGGTAATCAACACGTTTCTCAACGAGGAATACTTCCCGGAAAAGAAGCTACAAACTTTCCATACTTCACAGATTATCGATTATCTGACTAAAACCAACCAGTATTACCAACGCTATCAAATCCCGAATATAGAAAGGCATCTCGGTTCATTCATATCGATGAGTACGCCGGGAAACAACACGCTCAACCTGATCGGAAAGTTTTTCTCATCCTTCAAAGAAGAGCTGACCTCACGGATCGAAAAGGACGACCGGGTCTGGTTCCCCTATTGCCTGTCATTAAGCGAAAAACTGAAAGATTATCCATCTTCCGGGCAGGTCGAAGCATTGCACCTCGGAACGGAACAGCGATTGGAAGATCCGATAGAGGCCTTGTTGGCGGATCTGAAAAGCATCATGGTCAAGCATCTTTCCGGCGACTATAATGAGAACTTATGCTACGCCGTCATATTTGCCATCAGCAGTTTGGAAAAAGATATCAAACAACACAACCGCATCCGCTACCGGATATTGACACCGATGGTTTCGGCTATGGAAAAGTTGTGTATTTAACAAACAGCCGGATGCATCGCAACAAGCAAATAGCAATCATATTATCCGACACGCTACAAAGCATCGGCCTGCAAAGCATGCTGACCGACTATTTTCCACCGGTAGAGATCAGCCACTACCCTACTTTCGAGGCATTTTCGACTTCCGGCAACGATACGTTCGACTACTACTTTACAAATGCCGCTTTATTTGTCCTTTATGCAGACTTTTTCCTTCCCCGCCGGAGCAAGACGATGGTCCTGATCGACGAAACCGAAGGTGAAGGGGGACTATCGGCAACCAGCCATATCACGATCAAGGCCTCGCAGGAAGTCATCATCGAGCAGTTGGAACAACTTTTTACCGGAGAAAACAACAGTATTTCCAGCGACAACAACAAGGAACTGTCCACCCGCGAAACGGACGTCCTCCAATTAATCGTCAAAGGCAGCACCAACAAAGAAATTGCAGACAAGCTGAACATCAGCCTGAACACAGTCCTCAGCCACCGCAAGAACATCACGACCAAGCTCGGCATCAAAACAGTATCGGGACTTACCTTCTATGCCATCATGAACGGCATTATTTCAGGCGACGACATCGAACTTTAAAATCACTACATGTAGTGATTGATTCCCATTCATCTTTACCGTTCCTTTGCAACCGTAAAATACTAATAGTTTACAATTAATACGATGAATCAACGCTATCTGTATGTCCTTGTCGCAGGCGCGCTTACGTGTTTGCAACCGATTAAAGCCGAACGGGTGAATGAAAATGTGAACGACACGATCAAGACCTATAATATAGGTGAGGTGATCGTCACTTCTTCCACAAAGGAGACGAACGATCTCCGCACGCTTCCGGGAGCCGTTTCCATCCTCTCGCCCCAAGCGATAGCAACCAGGCAGATAGATGCTCTCAAGGATATCAGCGCTTTCGTCCCCAACCTTTATATGCCGGACTACGGTTCGAAAATGACTTCGGCCATTTATATACGCGGAATCGGAGCGCGTAGCAGCGGGCAATCCATCGGATTATATGTCGACAATGTCCCCTATCTGGATAAAAGCGCTTTCGATTTCGAGCTGAACGATATCCAACGCATCGAAGTTTTACGGGGACCGCAGGGAACCCTCTACGGACGTAACGCAATGGGGGGCATCGTCAACATCTACACCCTCTCCCCCTTCGATTACCAAGGGACAAAAGTCACGATGTCGATGGGCAATTACGGGGCGGCAAAAGCCAAAGTGTCCCAATACAGCAAGATCGGAGAAAACATCGGGATCTCGCTAAACGGGTATTACGACCGTAACGACGGCTTTTTCATCAACGAATATAACGGCACAAAGGCAGACAAAGAGGAATCGGCAGGCGGCCGATTCAAATTAGAGGGGTATATTACGGACCATCTGAAGGCGCAATATACATTCAACTATGACTATGTAACGCAAAAAGCCTTCCCCTACGGGCAGTACGACCCGCAGACCGGGGCTGTGCAGCCGATCCGCATCAACGATCCGAGTTCCTACTGGCGCCGCACGCTGAACAACAGCCTGTATCTGGAATGGAAAACAGACCGTTTTATCCTCTCTTCCACCACGGCCTACCAATATCTGAAAGACGACATGAAGATGGACCAGGACTATACGGAACAGTCTGTTTTCACCCTTCACCAAAAGCAGAAACAATATGCCTGGAGCGAAGAACTGGCAATCAAATCCAATACAAAAAGCAATTACCAATGGAGCTTCGGCGCCTACGGTTTTTATAACAGCCTGAACACGGACGGCCCTGTGATCTTCAAGAAAGACGGGCTGACGGGCATTTTGCAGAAAGCGTTCGACGACATACTGGCGAATAACCCAAAAGCACCGAAGCTTACTGTCCAGGGGGACGAACTGAACCAGATTTATTTCCCCGGAAACTTCGACACGCCGACCTACGGCTTCGCGGCTTTCCACCAATCGACCTACAATAACCTTTTTGTCGAAGGGCTTTCCATCACCGCCGGTATCCGCCTGGATTACGAGAAAGCGAACCTGGACTATCATTCGGCAGTAGACAGCATGAAGATCGGTGTGGAAATGGGCCCGATGAAAATGACGCTACCGGTCACGACGACTATGGACGGCAAGATCTCACAGGATTTCCTGCAAGTATTGCCGAAAGTTTCGCTCCGTTACCAGTGCACACCCGAAACATTCACGTATGTCTCGGTCGCCAAAGGATACAAGACAGGAGGTTATAACGTGCAGATGTTCGGCGATCTGGTCCAGGCCCAAGCCAAATACGACCTGATGTCGAAGTTCGCACCCGACAAAGCCGAACAGCCGGGCGAAGTGAAAGACATCGCTTCCTATAAACCGGAACACAGCTGGAACTACGAAGCAGGCATCCGCAGCGAACTGGTCCGGGGCAGGCTGAGTGCGGAACTGACCTTCTTCTACATGGACATCCGCGACCTCCAACTCACCAGCTTTGCCGAGAACGGCAGCGGACGCATGATCACCAACGGAGGAAAGGCGAACAGCTATGGCGTGGAACTGAGCCTGCGCAGCCGTATCACGGACGGACTCACCGCCGACCTCAACTACGGTTTTACCCGTGCCACTTTCCGCGATTACATCTTCACGGACAAGGACGAGAACAGCCAGATCGTGAAAACGGACTGCAAGGATAATTTCATTCCTTACACGCCGCGCCACACCGTCAGCCTGGGATTGCAATACACGAAACTACTCCACCGGAAGATGATCGACCAGTTCATCGCATCCGCCCAGTTCACCGGAGCCGGCAAGATCTTCTGGACGGAGAAGAACGACATCAGCCAGCCGTTCTACGGCCTCGTCAATGCCAAAGTGGGCGTCCGCAAGGGAATCGTCAACCTCAACTTGTGGAGCCGTAACATCACGAACACGGACTACCAGGCGTTCTATTTCGAATCGTTCAACCAGTCGTTCATCCAGAAAGGCAAACCGTTCCAGATCGGCGGCGAAATCACCGTTACATTTTAAGACATGAAACTATTATACTACCTCCCGATGCTGCTCTGCCTCGCCTATACGGCAAGAGGGGAAGAGATAGAAAAAGATACGGCGAAGATCCGCAATGTCGAACTGAACGAAGTGGTCGTGCAGTCGTTCAAGCAACAGCGCGACCTCCGGCTGGAACCCCTGTCGGCATCGGCCGTGACGGGGACGGCGATCCAGAACCGGAACATCACGGGGATCAAAGAGTTCAGTTCCTTTATCCCGAACCTCTTTATGCCGGACTACGGATCGAAACTGACCTCGCCGGTCTATATCCGCGGGATCGGATCGAAAATCAACGCTCCCTCAGTCGGGCTTTAT
>ULVE01080861.1_pt1 | contig 14993 bp, 10 predicted proteins | sample 1959161 | NCBI WGS metagenome assembly ULVE01 (sample SAMEA4835778, study PRJEB28245) | human gut metagenome | biome: gut microbiome; material: fecal sample | place: Denmark | collected 2008
TTTCCGTCAAGTCCTATGGCTATGGTGGTGAGAAGTCCCTGCTGCGAGTCAACTGCCTTATCCCCCGTATTCATGAGGAGGAAACAACCTGTTCCGTAGGTGTTCTTCACATCACCGGCCTCAAAGCAGCACTGTCCGAACAGCGCGGCCTGCTGATCTCCGGCAACTCCCGCTATAGGCACCTCACCGCCAAATATCTCTCTATCCGTGTATCCGTATATCTCACTGGAATTTCTCACTGCCGGAAGCATGCTCTCCGGGATGTTGAACTTTGCAAGCAATTCCCTGTCCCACTCCAGTGTATGAATGTTGAATAGCATGGTACGCGATGCGTTCGTGTAGTCCGTTGCATGGACTCTTCCGCCTGTGAGCTTGTATATAAGCCATGTGTCAACAGTTCCGAACATCAGCTCCCCTGCCTCTGCGCGTTCCCTGGCTCCAGGCACATTATCAAGTATCCACTCTATCTTCGTTGCAGAGAAATACGGATCTACTATCAGTCCCGTTTTCTCTCTTATCACCTTGTCATATCCTTCAGCCTTAAGCTGCTCTATCCTGTCCGCAGTTCTCCTGCACTGCCACACTATGGCATGATACACCGGATTGCCGGTCTTTCGATCCCACACTATGGTTGTCTCTCTCTGGTTGGTAATTCCTATTGCGGCTATGTCCTCGGTGCGGATTCCCATGGTCTCCCTCGCCTCCATCATCACCGACATCTGGGTTGCCCATATCTCCATAGGGTCATGCTCCACCCATCCGTTATTCGGGAAATGCTGGGTGAACTCCTTCTGTTTCACTGAGCATATCCTGCCTTCCTTATCAAATATTATCGCCCTTGAGCTGGTCGTTCCCTGATCCAGCGCCATTATATAATCTGCCAAATTGCCCTCCTATTAACACGGGCGCTCGGTTCTAGTGTTTTGCAACCAAACTGATGGGTATGCCTTCTCAGGGGACGCTCCCGCTCGTTTCGCCCTGCAGCGGTACTAAGATGCTGCTTAGCGCACCATCTAAGGACCGGCGGGCTCAAATGCCCCTGCGAAGGCATACCCATCAGCTTGGTTTATATACACTGTTAAGCCTCGCTGTTCTCCGTAATTATGTATGGTCCGTCGGGCAATTTTGCCCTGACAAACCTTTTTTCTTCTTCCTTTTAAGTATCTATCAAATAAGCCAGAATCAAATAGTTCAGCTTAATTGTTTTGATCAAATTTTTTCAATCGTTTTTCAGATAGTTCTCTCTCAAATGTTCGTTCACTCTCTCGACCTCTAGTTTGAAGTCTCTTGAGGACATGCGGATTGCACCCTGGCCCATGGTGACTATCTGCTCCAGTCCGTCCGATGTGACCACAGTGACCTTGTGCTTTCTCGCAAGCTCATGTGTGAGCTTTTCTATATGCGCATCCGCGGTCTCACCCTCCTTGGTGTACACCACCTCTATATCATCATAAGGGAATCTCTCGCCCTTGTTGTCCTTCACCTTGTAGCCGTCAAATACCACTATTAACTTACAGTTCATATATCCCTGATAGTTTGACAGTATGTCCATGAGCTTACCTCTGGCGGAGTCTATGTTGTGCTCCGACAGTTCCCGAAGTGTATCCCATGCAAATATGACATTGTAGCCATCCACTATGACATAGTCCTCGCCGTTTTTCCTGCGCTTGAACGCTCCAGGCGTGGCTATACCTCTATCAGCGGGTCTGCTGCCCACAAGCGGTCCATTTCCGGGCTGCCTGTCTCTGGACTGACTCTTATTATACTGTCCATTTACTTTATACTCAGATGTAGTTCTCCTGAATCTTCCGTTCAGTGCCACATCCTTATCCTTGTAATCTCCGCCAAATGTCCTTGCAAATATCTCGCTGAGCTCCTCATCTGTTATGGACATCTCCGATACACTCTTTCCCGGCCTGTTCACCGGAATATCCATAGCATAGCCATCTTCCGTGTAGCCAAGCTGGCCCGAGATCTCAAATCCCGGATCCTCCTTCACATGCATGTTCTCATACACATCATACCAGTCCACCAGATAACCTGCACCGTGGGCACAGAATACCGATGAAGATGGATTAAACCTGTCTAGCTCAGGATCATAATGTCTCTCAGCCAGAACCTCTTCGGTGTTGTGGCACGGCTGATAGCCGTCTATATCCACCTGAAGCCTGCCTGTACCTCTGGAAAATGCTGTGAGTTCACTGTAATACTCTCTCATGGTATATACCGGGGCATGTCCCGTGATGACTGTCGTCTCACCGGATATCTCCTGACCATCCATAGTTCCGCTCATTTTCACTATGTCTGCAAGAACCCTTCCGGCATACTCCTGTGGTACCTCTATTTTAAATGCATACACAGGTTCCAGCAAGACACTTTCCGCCATCATAAGGCCCTGTCTCACCGCCCTGTATGTCGCCTGTCTGAAATCTCCACCCTCAGTGTGCTTCTGATGTGCGCGCCCCGCAGTGATGCTTATCTTCATATCCGTGATTGGCGATCCCGTAAGCACTCCCCTGAACTCACGCTCCTGAAGATGGGTGAGTATCAGTCTCTGCCAGTTCTTATCCAGTACATCCTCGCTGCAAATGCTGTCAAAGCACATTCCACTGCCATTTTCCATAGGTTCAAGCAACAAATGTACCTCTGCGTAGTGCCTGAGCGGTTCAAAATGTCCTACACCCATGACTGGAGCCGCGATCGTCTCCTTGTATGATATCCTGCCCTGTCCGTATGTGATGGCAATTCCAAACCTGTCTCTTACCATCTGAGCCACTACCTCAAGCTGTACCTGCCCCATGACCTTGATGTATATCTCTCCTGCGGTCTCATTCCACTGCACCTGGAGCTGGGGATCCTCTTCCTCAAGCAGTCTGAGCTTTGACACCATCGTGACCGCATCCACATCAGTCGGGTACATGACCTTATAGCTGAGAACCGGCTCCAGACTTGGGAGCTCTCCATCCGGACAGGCACCGATTCCCTGTCTGCCGTAGGTATTCACCAGTCCCGGAACAGCACAGACACATCCGGCGGGAACCTGGGTTACCATGTCGTACTTTGCACCGGAGTACACCCTTATCTGGTTGACCTTCTCATGGCTCTCCTCCCCCTGACTGTTTCTGAGCGTCAGCACATCCTTGAGCTTCAACACTCCTCCAGTGACCTTCATGTAGGTGAGTCTCTCGCCCTTATCGTCACGTCCTATCTTGAACACTCTGGCGCCAAATTCTTCCCCGCGCACAGGTTCCACTACATATCTGTTCATGCCGTCAAGAAGCTCTGACACGCCCTCATTCTTGAGTGCAGAGCCAAAGTAACATGGGAACAGCTTTCTGCCCGCAATGGCATTTACCACGTCCTGTTCATCATTTGCCCCAGTCTCAAGAAAATGTTCAAGCATGGCCTCATCGCACATGGCGATCTGCTCTCCTGAATCTTCACATAAAAAATCGACACAGCCATCACTCAGTCTGTGTCTGATATTGTCCATGAGGTAATCTCTATCATAGCCAGTCATGTCCATCTTATTGACAAATATAAATACAGGAATCCCATATCTCTCAAGCAGCTTCCACAGGGTCTCCGTGTGGCTCTGCACTCCGTCCATACCGTTGATGACCAGAACCACATAATCAAGAACCTGCAATGTTCTTTCCATCTCTGTTCCGAAATCCACATGTCCCGGAGTGTCAAGCAAAGCTATATGCATATCAGCATATGCAAGCTCTGCCTGCTTGGAAAATATCGTGATCCCCCTGTCCTTTTCCTGACTGTCCGTATCTAGATATGTATCCTGATGATCCACCCGCCCAAGCTTTCTTATCTGTCCTGCCTGATAGAGCATCGCCTCCGACAGGGTGGTCTTACCCGAATCAACGTGGGCCAGTATGCCCGCGACTATGTTCTTCATATGTATCTTTTTCCCTTCACCAGCCGATATATATCACCTGCCATGCATCTTGCTGACCATTGATATATATCGGTTCTTTATAAACTCATTTATCGGTTCAGCTATAAGTCTGTATCCGCCATGCTATCACCATCCGGGATTCCCTGTTTTTCATTCTGCGCCGCCTTATATCTCTTGAACCTCTTGAAGAATATGGCTGTAAATGCACCTATGATAAAAGGGAACATGAATGTGGCAAATCTATAGAGAAGTGCCATGGCTCCGGCTGCAGCAGAACCAACAAGTCCTGAATAGATCGCTGTCATAACAAGCTCACTTGATCCGATTCCTCCCGGCATAGGAATGACTGCCGCCAGCATGACACTCATGGCTGTTATACCTATTGACGTGACAATATTCATATCACACAAGTTGTGACACACTATATAAGGTATGGCAAACCAACACGCGAACTTGCATATATCAAGCAGCATGACTACCACTATAAGCCACGGTTTCTTAAGTACAACCCTGGTGGCATCCTCCATCATAGCTGTCTGCCCACTTAAACTGTCAATCTGCTTTGCAAATCGTCCTTTAAACAAAGCATCAGCTTTTTCAAGAAGCCATCTGAGGAATCTGTGAAACGGCGGCCAGCACGCAAAAAGCACTATCGCCATCGTTATGAGTATGGTCGCTATAACGCCGAGGACAACATATGAACTGTATTTGCCAAATACTCCAAGCATATATTCTCTGTTCGCAAGAAACAATGCCACCGCCATAACACATATGGTCATCTTGTGTATCGCATAATCAATAGAGTACAGACCAAGCGCTTTCGACGGCTGTATTCTGCAGTGTTTCATGAACAATGTGGATGCCACTATGGTACCGCTCCCAAGCGTTGACACCCTGTAAAATGACACAAAATACGTCATAATATTTGCATCGAAAAATGTCATATTGTTCTCCACCTGTCGCATGAGGATAAACGTTATGCAGCTCTCTATCACTCCGTATAAAAGCGTCGCTCCGAGAATAGCTGCCACGACCACAGGACTTGTCTTTACAAGCTGCGACATTATAGGGCCTGCCATGTCACGGAACACATATATGATAAGTCCGACCAGCACCAGCACACACAACCATTTTATAAGTGTTTTCTGTCTATCTGATAGTTTTTTCATAGTCTTATATCCCTTTTCCCCTAATATCAATTCATTCAGATCAGTCTTATCCCAATCTGCCCACCATCTCAAATGCACCGGCAATTAGCGGCTGATCTCATGTTTCGTACAATAGATTAACAAGCTAAAGTGAAAAAAACAAGCATTTGTTATTTCATTCTGACATAATAGGTAGACTTGCCTGTACCGCCTCTGCCTATATCGCCCTCTTTTACGAGTTTTCTGAGTGCTCCCTCTACCGAACTGATGCTGAGAGACGGACAAAGTTCCATTATATCCTGCTTTGTAAACTTTCCTATTTTCAGCAGTATTGCTTTTCGCACCATCTCAATCGCCGGCAACTTTTCCTCTACGATTTCAAAGCGCTCCTCAAAATCCTTATAAGCAGCCAGTATTGTCCCAAGGAGATATTTTATAAACGGGATCACGTCCTCTGTGCCCTCGTGCCAGCCTGCCTGGGCTTTCCCAAGCGACTCATAATATAACTCCTTATTCCCCGCTATCTTTGCCTCAAGAGAAATATACTTTCCAACATAGAATCCACTTCTATATAGCAGAAGCGTTGTGAGCAGTCTGCTCATTCTGCCATTGCCATCATTAAACGGGTGTATGCACAGAAAATCATGTATGAAAACAGGAATGACGATCAGCGGCTCCACCTCGAAATTACCGATCACCCTGTTGTATTCCCCACATATCCTGTCCAGCGCTTCCGGTGTCTCAAATGGAGCCATCGGCGTGAACAGGACTTCCGTTTGCCCATCAGGATAAGTTGCGCTGATATAATTCTGCACCGTCTTTGTTCTTCCTGCAAATGGGTTATTCATATGACTGTACAACATCTTATGCAGCTGAAGTATATAATTCTGAGTTATAGGTATTGCATCAAAGCTTTCATGTATAACCCCCAGCACATCCCTGTAACCTGCTATCTCTTCCTCGGCTCTGTTCTTCGGTGTGGTCTTCTCCTCAACCAACTGCTTTATTCTTGTATTTGTTGTGACTATACCCTCTATGGCATTGGACGCCTCCGTGCTCTGGATCTTTGCTATCTCAACAAGCTTATCCAGTTCATCCGGACGCTGTCTTAAATACAGTTCCTGTTTACCTGCATATCTATATATTGCAGCTATGAGTCCAAGCACTTCAGAATCCCATTTTTCTTCTTTTATTTTACTGTAATTAAAAGTTCTCATTCCCTTAATTTACTCCTTTTCCATTAAATATTAGCACATTTTAAGGGAAAGTCAACCCAATTAAGGGCATTTCCCCTCAAAGTTCTATCAGTTTTAAGGTTATCCAATTGTATACTATTTATGCAGCTAATTAAGGGTACTTTCAAAAAAAGCCACCACATCAAAACACGATGTGGTGGCTTTTTCATATAAATTCTATATCACAGCAATTACTATATATCCATTTAGCCGAATAACGGAGTTGAGTAATATCTGTCTCCACTGTCTGGAAGAAGTACTACGATATTCTTGCCTGCATACTCAGGGCGCTCTGCGATCTGCTTTGCTGCAAAGTAAGCTGCACCTGATGAGATTCCTACGAGGATTCCCTCTGCTGATGCGATCTCCTTTGCTGCTACAAATGCGTCATCATTCTCAACGGCGATGATCTCGTCATATACCTTTGTGTTAAGTGTGTCAGGAACAAATCCTGCACCGATTCCCTGTATCTTGTGTGCTCCTGAAACGCCCTTTGAGAGGACTGGTGATGTGGCAGGCTCAACGGCGATGACCTTTACATCTGGATTCTTCTCCTTCAGATACTCGCCAACGCCTGTGATAGTTCCACCTGTTCCGATACCGGCTACAAATACATCTACCTTGCCGTCTGTATCCTCCCAGATTTCAGGACCAGTTGTGAGTCTGTGTGCCTTTGGATTGGATGGATTTACGAACTGTCCAGCTACAAAGCTGCCAGGGATCTCCTTTGAAAGCTCATCAGCCTTTACGATGGCTCCCTTCATTCCCTTTGTTCCGTCTGTGAGAACTATCTCAGCACCGTATGCCTTGATGATGTTACGTCTCTCAACGCTCATGGTCTCAGGCATAACGATGATAGCCTTGTAACCCTTGGCTGTTGCTATGGATGCAAGACCGATACCTGTGTTACCTGATGTAGGCTCGATGATAGTTGCCCCCGGCTTGAGTGTTCCATCCTTCTCAGCATCCTCGATCATCTGGAATGCGATTCTGTCCTTTACACTTCCTGCTGGGTTGAAATACTCAAGCTTTGCAAGGATATTTGCCTTGAGATCATTCTTCTTCTCTATGTTTGAAAGCTCCAGAAGTGGAGTCTTACCTATAAGCTCTGCTGCACTCTTATAAATATTGCTCATTGTATAAAACCTCTCTTTCTAACTGCAAAATTTTAATATATGATTTGCGGTGCGAAAACCAAGTATATCTGTCGCAAGCAGTAACCAATACCACTTGCAGGACATTTGAGGCCACCGGTACTCAGCGATACGAAGTGAGTGCTAGTACCGCTGTAGGCCGAAACGAGTGGAAACGTTCCTGCAACGTGGTATTGTCTATCTGCTGCGACATTCACAAGCCGCACCGCAAATATATTACTCCTGAATTGCCTTGAATGCCTCGTCAAGATCCTCGATGATATCGTCTATGTTCTCAGTACCGATTGAAAGTCTGATCGTGTTCTGCTTGATTCCCTGATCGATAAGCTCAGCCTCATTCAGCTCTGAGTGAGTTGTTGATGCTGGGTGGATAGCCAGTGACTTTACATCAGCGACATTTGCAAGAAGTGAGAATATCTCCAGATTGTCAATGAACTTCTTGGCTGTCTCTGCGTCACCCTTGATCTCAAATGTGAAGATCGAACCACCGCCGTTAGGGAAGTACTTCTTGTACAGTCTCTGCTGCTCAGGATCTGTTGAAACTGAAGGATGGTTTACCTTCTCAACAAGTGGATGATTGTTCAGGTACTCAACTACCTTGAGTGCATTTGATACATGTCTCTCAACACGGAGTGACAGTGTCTCAAGTCCCTGAAGGAATATCCATGAGTGTATTGGTGAGATCGTAGCACCTGTGTCACGGAGGAGGATAGCTCTGATTCTTGTGACAAATGCTGCAGGACCTGCTGCGTCTACAAAGCTTACACCGTGGTAGCTCTCATTTGGCTCAGTGAGCTGTGGGAACTTGCCTGATGCCTTCCAGTCGAAGTTACCGCTGTCAATGATAACGCCACCGATAGTTGTTCCGTGTCCACCGATAAACTTTGTCGCTGAGTGAACTACGATGTCCGCACCGTACTCGATAGGTCTTACAAGGTATGGTGTTGCAAATGTGCTGTCGATAACAAGCGGAATCTTGTGTGCGTGAGCGATCTTTGCTATTGTCTCGATATCTGAAACCTCTGAGTTAGGATTTCCAAGAACCTCAATGTAGAGGGCCTTTGTGTTCTCCTGGATAGCATCCTCAAATGCCTGTGGATCAAGTGGATCAACGAATGTTGTATCTACATTGTAATCCTTGAGTGTATGTGCAAGGAGATTGTATGTTCCGCCGTAGATATTCTTTGCTGCTACAATGTGGTCTCCTGCAAGTGCAAGGTTCTGAATTGTATATGTAACTGCTGCTGCGCCTGAGCCAACTGCCAATGCTGCAACGCCACCCTCGAGGGCTGCGATTCTTCTCTCAAATACATCCTCTGTTGGATTTGTAAGTCTTCCGTAGATGTTGCCGGCATCCTTGAGTGCAAATCTGTCAGCTGCATGCTGTGAGTTGTGGAATACGAATGATGATGTCTGGTAGATTGGTACCGCTCTTGCATCTGTAACCGGGTCTGCTGTCTCCTGTCCTACGTGTAACTGTAATGTCTCAAACTTTAAATTTCTCTCTGCTCTTGTCTTCTTTGCCATGATCTTATTCTCCTTAAATTCAAATATTTTATCTGTCATGCGCACCTGCCCATTCATCTTGTCATGTATATGAGCTCATGTGGCATTATACTCTTCTTTATTATTCTCTGTCTATTATGTATGATCTGTTATTTATATCTGTGTCATGATTATTTGTTCTGTGTTCGCTTTAACAGCAGCAACACATGACTTCTATGAAACACATTCGTCTGTCTTCGTTAAGGTACTGTGGTTTAAATGTACTTCCCAGCATATCAACACCTCTTTCTCGATTTTCGTCTTTGAAATTTGACTTGATCGTATCATTTCTGTGATTATTTTTGCTTTTCACAGAATTCCTACTCGGAAACTATGAATTAAGCATAGCTGTATATTACAGCCTAATTCCCACTTTGTCAATAGGTTTTTTATGAATTATCTTGATTGTTTTTTTTCAGATGTTATAATAGACGTGTAAATGATGTGAAATCATCAGTAAATACAGGCATTTGGGAGGTTTATATTATGAAAGTATCCACAAAAGGGCGTTACGCTCTGCGTTTTCTTATAAATATAGCATCGAGGACAGACGGCAAGCCAGTGAGCATCAAGGATGTTGCCGCACAGGAGGAAATATCCGAGAAATACCTTGAGCAGATCACTTCTGTGCTGAACTCCGGCGGGCTGGTGAAGAGCACCAGAGGTCCACAGGGAGGTTATCTTCTCCGAAAAGCCCCTGAAGACATAACAGTTGGAATGGTTTTAAGGCTCACTGAGGGCGGCATATCTCCTGTTGCGTGCCTTGATGCAGATGAATTCCAGTGCGAACGCGAGGCAAGATGCTCCACCATAGGTCTCTGGCGCAGACTGGACAAAGCGATCCGGGACGTGGTAGACACCACCACCATCGCTGACCTTGTGGCAGAAAGACCTGAGGCGGCAGATAACTATTGCATTTAAATCATATATACATGCTTTTGTTATATTTTTTATACTTTTGACTTCAACAGCCGTATGACCTTCTCAACATACGGCTTTACACCATCCCCAGGGAACACATCTTCCGGCATCTCAAATCCGTGTTCCTCACGGTACATATAATACCTGTTATCTATGTATTCACCATATTTTTCACAGAGATCATATACCTCCATGGTTCCGAAATCATCCAGCATCGTCACCGTCTTCACAAGTATGCTGTCACAGAAATCCTCGGCTATCTCCTCCACACCCATACACAACATTTCCTCGGTGGGGCTTTTTTTATCTATGGAATATATCTGATCCATATACAGCATTTCACCACTTCCCAGATCAATACTGCCAGCATCACCATCTATAGACCAGACCCTCGCATTATATTCCTTTGTCAGCTTTTCGCCTCTAAAATTCCAATATTTGATACTGGCCAGCTCTTCGCCTTCGGTGACAAGCTCAAAGCTGTTCTCCATACACATCAGAACTTCGCCATCAATTCTCTTGTTATGCTTTTCTCTATCCTGGTGAAATTTCAGCCGGTGATTATACAAGTCCTCAGCGTTTTCTATGAATCTCGTAACGCATGTATACAGACTGCGGATATCCTCCCTGTTCAGGCCGGTCAAACGGTAAAATTGAGCAATCCCAGAATCCACACCACAATTTGTTCCTACCTCCAGCTCATACCGATCCGGCGTGTCACACTCCGGGTATCTCTTTATCCTTCTGAGAACATATCCATCCTCCACATATGTCCCCTCCGTCCCAAGACACAGCACTTTTTCATACGGATCACCGCTATTATTCCTAACGATCTGGGCATCTTCCATGTCTGAATCAAGTATAGTCCGTATATCCGCCTTAAGCTGCCTGACATTCGGAAAGTCGTATGCCGATGCATTTATCAAAGTCTCCCACTCATCTCTATCGCTTTCTTCGTTATCTGCCTTCTTATCATTTTCTGTATTTTCCCGGTCATTTCTCTTGCATACAAGGAGCTGCATATGATAGTCAAATGACAGTATTTTATTCTCCCCATTCTCAATGTCGAGTATATTATCTCCGTTCACGGCCTCCATATCCGGGCGTGTATAACAGAGCTTATATGTGCCATTCGTCCAGCAGAAAATATCGTTGAAAAGATGACTGAGATAATCATCGTCATGCTTGCAGCCACTCTCACGTATAAACTTATATCCCTGTCTCATATCCTGTGCCCCCTCACACTCGCATTTATTTACAAAAAAATAATACCCTGTCCTTGCGGACAGGGTAAGTGAACCTGTGGTGTAAAATTTTCGCTCTTACTTGTGAGCCATTGTCTTGATCTCTGTGTCGATCTTCTGTACGAACTCGTCAAGTGGAAGAACTGTTGTGTCAGCCTCACCGTGGAGTCTGTATGATACTGTTCCGTTCTCAGCCTCGTTGAATCCGATTACGAGAAGGTATGGAACCTTCTGAACCTGACCCTCACGCATACGATAACCAAGCTTCTCTGCTCTGTCATCAAGCTCTACACGAACGTCGATGGCATCAAGGGCATCAACAACCTTGTGAGCATAAGCCATAAGATCCTCGTTGTCTGTCTTTACAGGCATAACTCTTACCTGTACAGGTGCAAGCCATGTTGGAAGATTGCCCTTTGTCTCCTCAAGGATGTAAGCCATGAATCTGTCGAGAGATCCAAGGATAGCTCTGTGGAGAACTACAGGTGTCTTCTTCTCGCCGTCCTTGTCGATATACTTCAGATCGAACTTAGCTGGCAGACAGAAGTCGAGCTGACATGTCGAGAGTGTATACTCATTTCCTACGGCCGGCTTAACATTTACATCAAGCTTTGGTCCGTAGAATGCAGCCTCACCGATCTCCTCTGTGTAATCGATTCCTATATCATCAAGAACTTTTCTAAGTGCATTCTCTGCTTTGTTCCACATCTCATCGTCATCGTGATACTTTACCTTGTCCTCTGGGTCACGGAGTGACAGTACGCATCTGTAATCTGTGATTCCGAAATCCTTGTATGTGTCAAATATGAGCTTAACAACTCCTGCAAACTCTTCCTCGATCTGGTCTGGTGTCACAAATATATGTGAATCGTTCTGACAGAAGTGTCTTCCTCTCTCAATACCCTTGAGTGTACCACTTGCCTCAAATCTGAAGTCGTGTGCGATCTCAGCGATCCTGATAGGAAGATCCTTATATGAGTGCATCTTGTTTGCATATATCATCATGTGGTGCGGGCAGTTCATTGGACGAAGTACAAATGACTCTCCCTCCATCTCCATTGCCGGGAACATGTTGTCCTTGTAGTGATCCCAGTGACCTGATGTCTTGTAGAGGTTTACTGTACCTACACAAGGTGTCATAACGTGGAGATAGCCAAGCTTTCTCTCCTTGCGCTTGATGTAGTTCTCAAGCTCCTGCCATACTGTATATCCCTTTGGAAGGAACATTGGAAGTCCACGTCCTACAAGGTCATCGACCATGAAGAGCTGCATGTCCTTGCCGATCTTTCTGTGGTCTCTCTCCTTTGCCTCCTCAAGTAACTGAAGATGCTCCTCAAGCTCCTCCTTTGTAGGGAAGCACACACCATATATTCTCTGAAGAACCTTGTTCTTGCTGTCGCCCTTCCAGTAAGCTCCTGAATGTCTGATGAGCTTGAAGTTACGGCAAAGCTTTACATTGTCTACGTGAGGTCCACGGCAGAGGTCTGTGAAATCACCCTGCTCATAGCATGTGATCGTTCCATCCTCAAGTCCATTTATAAGATCGAGCTTGTACTCGTCATCCTTGAACATCTCAAGAGCTTCTTCCTTGGATATCTCCTTGCGGATGATCTTCTTGCCGCTCTTGGCAACCTTCTTCATCTCTTTCTCGATGGCTGCGAGATCTTCCTCGCCTCTGATAACGTCATCGCCGAGATCTACATCGTAGTAGAATCCTTCTGCAACTACCGGTCCTACCCAGAACTTTGCCTGTGGGTACAGATGCTTGATAGCCTGTGCCATAAGATGTGCACAGGAATGATTCAGTGTCTTAAGCTGTTCGTCTTCTTTGAAATTAACCATGTCAGTTCTCCTTCTTACTTCTTATAAAGTGAAAATAAATTGCATGTAACAACTAAAAAAGCACCCTTAGATATAATCTATCTAAGGGTGCGTATGCACGTTTCCACCTTAACTTTTAACTCAATTATGCCTTTAACGCAGCTACGCGGTGACGCTCATATCGCGCACGGCTCGGGAGTGGTCTTCATGTGATATATCATAAGCTGCTCCCACCATATGTTCAGGATTAATATTGATCCACATATGCAGCTCTCTCTGGATGCATCCACCACACTACTCTTTCCGTCTATGCCTTTGTCTTATCTGCCACCTAGTGTAGCACGATATATTTTTTTTCACAATAGTATTTTTTATTTTTTTGCCTTTATTTTTTCAACCATTTTTCAGCCTTTTTCAGCCAATCAAACAGCCAACAGACTTCTCTCTACCTCATCTCCATGGAAAGACTCATATCCTGGCCGTCCACCACAAGAGTTCCCATGCTGCCGCATACCACAGGCATCATCGGTGACAGATGTCCGAGATCCACATCCATCACGACAGGCACATTGTATTTTCCTATGATCCCCAGCACAGCCTGATACTGGTCAAGGCCCATCATCTCCTGTCCGAACTGCAGCGGTCTGCCGATCATAAAGCCCTTACAGTATCTGAACCATCCGCCGTTGTCCATCTGCCACATGGCTCGTCTTATGGACATGACGTTCAGATCACAGGACTCGAGGAACCAGATAAATCCATCATCCTTATATCTCTCAAGGAATTCGCCAACATGGTCAAACTTTGTTCCTATAAGGTTCACCAGACAGTCCATGCAGCCGCCTATCATTCGCCCGCTCACCTGGAACTTCTCAGGATAGCCCTTTATCACTCTTGGCTCTGTGATGTTGTATGGCAAGAATGGATGTTCCTCATCCCTGAGGGATTCCTTCTCCCATCCGTCATATCCGGCAAATGACAGTTTCTGTCCCTGAAGGACCGCCATAGCATCCGCAACTGATCGGTGCCACGGCTCTTGTCCAAATGCCGCCGCACACGGACCATATATGGACGCCGTATCGCACAATGTCGTGAGCAGGAATGTGAGATTTGTGTTGTCCGAATATCCCATAAACCACTTCGGATCTGCCGCCCTCAGTCTGTCAAAATCAACATAGTTAAGTATCTCGCACATGAGCTCTCCGCCGCCGCAGGATATGAGTGCATCGTTCTTCTCCGATGTGTAATAGTCATTTATCTCCTGACCGCACAGCTCCGGCTTGTTGCTGATTCCTATGCCCTCACCGGTATAACAATTTGGCCCGATCTGTATACCAAAACCCATGTTCCTGAAGTTCTCCTGCGCTCTGCCAAATGCAGTCTTATACGGCTCTGTATCACAGCCAAATGATGGCGCAACGAAACCTATCGCATCGCCCTTTTTTATAAATTTCGGAAATCTCATATATCATACACAGGTATTTCCTGCTTACCTCCTTCTTATCGTTTTATCATATTCAGCCATCCGGTCCAAATCTCCAGACATCATAAATTTCTACATCAGTTTTAATATCCACTCAACCACGAACACCGTCACACACGCCGCAGCAGCCACAACTATAAGCCCCTTCTGCTTGATTCCAAGTATGAGTGCTACCACAAATCCACATACAGCGCTTATGATACTCTCCGTACTGTATAAAATGGACGGAAGTGTCAGCGCCGTGAGACATGAATACGGCACATAATATAGAAATGAATTGACAAATCTGTTCTCTATCTTCTTGCGGAACGCCACCAGCGGCACCATTCTTATGAGGTAGGTGACGACCGCCATGGTTATTATATATATGTATATATTCATCACTGCACCTCCTTTTTCTCAGCAGTTCCCACTGGGAAGAATATAGCCCCTATCACAGAGGCTGCCACCGTGCTTATGATTATGGCAATTCCAGTCGATATAAACTTGAATATCGGAACGTAATACAACACGCATGATATGGCAGGGG
>ULVE01002578.1_pt1 | contig 14881 bp, 8 predicted proteins | sample 1959161 | NCBI WGS metagenome assembly ULVE01 (sample SAMEA4835778, study PRJEB28245) | human gut metagenome | biome: gut microbiome; material: fecal sample | place: Denmark | collected 2008
ACTTAATCAAACTGACAGTCGTACTTTATCGAATGCTTACCGAATGCTTACACGAAAGAGAACGGTGCCTTATGTCGGGTGGGAAAGCAAAAATCCGGGCGACCAGCAATAGGCCGCCTGGATTATGTTCTAATCTCTTTATTGTGATTAAGAGAATATTTTTGATTCGATCAGCTAGCTATCGGGTGAAGTACATCCCTTCGGTGTCGCTTCCGCTATAGTTAGCCTGATAGATCGCGTCATAACCCGAAGTTGTACCTACATTCAAGGTTGAAGCGTCAGCTGACTTGGCTTTGACGCAAGAGATGCCACAGATGTAATAGCTCTTGTTCCCTGTCTGCTGACCGGCACCCGCAAAGACATACTTTAAGGTTTTCAGGTCGGTGGATGTAAACCAGAGCCAATCATAATCATTCGCGGAGAAAGTGCCGGCACCTGGAGCAAACAAGTAATTGGCCCAGGTATTACTCTTGGCACATTCCGGCAAGTAAGCCATATACACTCCGTTACCGGCATCTTGTGCTTTTCTTCTATCGAAGAACACACCGAACTTAAGTGTCATAGCGGTGTAATCAATCTCTGCAGCGGCATCCAAAACAGCATCAAGGAACAATCCTTTTATGCCATAAATGTTAGTGTGCTCGGCACCTGCGTCATCCTTAAGAGTTTCTCCTCCTAATGGCTGTCCAAATGTAACCTTGGTCGTGTTGGAAACGTTCTCGGCTGCCTTGCTATCCTTGCTGCCAGGAATGGTTCCTCCTGGGTTGAAGCGCTTTGAATACAGCGTCCACTCGCCTTTCAAATCGGTTGGATTAACCTGTGTGATCTCAAATGAAGAGCCATTCTTGAAAGTGAGTTTGGCTGTACGAGGAGCTCCGGTAGTGTTGGCTGTCCAAGAAATCTTGCCAGCTTTGCAGGAAAGCCAGTCGTTTGTGAGATCTTCTCCTCCACTATACTTGAAGTCAACCGAAGCGGCGTCATCATTTGCCCACATTGTCACAGGTTTAGCTGAAACGGCAAGCGTTCTCTCAACAGTGTAAACCTTACCGGCAACTATGGAAGCAGCCGGTTTGAAGTCAGCGATGAACGTGTCCTCACCGATATTCACGAATATCTTGGAGTTCAGGTCATCAGCTGCCCAGACTGCCGCGGCGGCGGAAACCATGCCGTTTGCGACGGTAGCGCCGAGCTTCAACTCGCCCTCCTCACTCTTGGCGCCGAGAACGCCACCGGAGATGTGGAGTTTATTGTGGATCTTGCCGTTGGACAGTGTTACAGAGACAGCGGCCTTCGGGTCAACCTCGGTCCCTTCCGGAAGAGCGAGGCTGAACTTCAGCAGACTTGTCTTGTAGGAGAAAGGAATGCTGGCCGCAAGGGCGTCAGGGTTAGTGGAGGTCAGATCCTTGAAGTCAACGGCTCCGTAGATGACCTGATTGTTCAGGGCTGCGGTGAGGTTGGCCTGTGAGCTGATGTCGGACACAATGTCGTCACCACCATCGAAGTTCGTGGTGTTGGCGGTGTTCGCAAGATAAGCGATGATCTTTGTGGAGCCTTCAGGGATGGACACAGCGGGCTGGCGGAAGCAAGCCGTCTTACCGTCAAAAGAGATAGATTTCGGATCGATGGCAAGTTTCGTCACCGGACCGGCTACCGAATTGTCAGCCTTGGCGAAGTATGCCCAAACCACATCATTTTCATTGAATCTTGCCTTGTAGCTGCCGTCCGTCGCCTCTGAATATGAAAGGCGGGTGTCAGGATCCCCGATAGTGGCGGTGATCGTCAATGTCTTCGCACCGTTCTCAGGAGCCACGACCTCGTTCTCAACCTTGTTGCAGGCGAGAAGCGAAGCGGCGAGAGCGAATATTGTCAATATTTTCTTGTACATAGTATTATCCTCCAAGATTAAAGTTTACCACCGTTGCCAAGGTCAAGGCCATCGCCGATGCCTACGTTGCCGGTGAGAGAGAACTTAGGACCCGTGGTCCAGTCATAATAGAATGCCTGTCCGGCCTTACCGGCGTTCAACGCCTCGACAACATTGTTGTAGTACTTGCCGCCAATCTGGGTTGAGCCGGAAAGAGTTCCGTCCTTAGCGGCGGAAAGAACAGTCTCCGGAGCCTTTATCGCAGATGATGTGCCCATTGCGTTTGCGGAAGAGCCTGCAAGATAGTATGAATAATGAACCTTATTGTTTCCAAGATTGCCAGCAATGGCGCCGACGGTAGCAAGTGCTTCCGCAGGTGTCTCCGCTCCGGCAAGACCAACTTCTCCGCCGTTGTAGCAGTTCCATATCTCACCATAGATTGATCCGGCGATACCACCGACATAGGCCTTCTTGAAAGAAGCGTCTGAATATTGAATCTTACCTGTGTTCAGGCAGTTCCAAATATATGCGCCACATGTGGTCAATCCATTCGTTCTGCCGACAATACCTCCGGCATAAGCACCGTCATCTTTACCTGTTTTCGTCGAAAGGATATTACCGTGATTCTCGCAATTCCTAAGGTTCGTGCGGCTGCCTGTAACCCTACCATTGAAATAACCAATGATACCACCTACACCATAAGCGGCGGTGATGTCACCTGTATTCTTACAGTTGTCAACAGGGATGCCGGTCCACGAACCGAAATCATACTGCCAACCAACAATTCCACCGGTATCGCCTTGTTTATTGGTTACCTTACCGGTGTTCGTACAGTTACGAATCTCTATCCTGTTAGGGGAATTATCATAGCTATGGGTATATCCAACAATACCTCCAACACCCTGACCATCACCAGAAACAGTTCCATTATTTGAACAACGCTCAATACTATAAGATGTTGCCTTTCTAAGTTGTACTTGAATGTATCCTGCGATACCTCCGACCCAGCGTCCTTGGGTGCCCTCCAGTTTTTCTCCGACAACCTCACCGTTGTTCACGCAATCACGAATATTGGCGCTTGTGACACCCCAACCAAGAATGCCACCGGCAACTCCCCAATGGGTAGCGACGATCCGTCCGACATTCTCGCAACGATCAATACTTGACCAATAATTCGACCCAGAGATACCTCCTACCTTATTCTGGGCCTTCATTGTACCTGAGTTCTTGCAATCCGAGATTGGCATATTCTGGGCATAACCGCATATACCACCAGTTCCATTAGTCCAATTAGATCTGAACTGACTGTATATTTTGTTACCTGACAACCAAATATAGTAGACATCTCCGTTTGTCTCTGTTGCGGTGACGCTTCCGGAATTAGAGCAATCCTTGACACTACCAATATATCCATATCCGACAATACCACCAGTGCTGCAATTACCGATGACATCACCAGAGTTCTTAGAGTTGATGACGGTACCTGTTCTCAAGGTTCCGCAGACTCCTCCTACCATTGTCTTACCGGCGATGCTGCCTTCATTGGTACAGTTGTCGAACACCAATTCGTTGGCGTTACCGGAATCGGACCAACCGGCGATTCCTCCGATGTAGTTGCCTGTTGACTTAACGTTGGCCTTGTTGACGCAGTTCGTGATCTTTGCTCCGGCGGCAGCATTCACGAGACCGCAGACACCGGCAGCGTCATCGAATGTGGAATTGACCGTACCTTCAACGGTCACATCGTGGATATTCGCTCCCTCGGCGATAGCACCGAAGAGGCCGCAGGACCTTTTGGCTGTCTGGTTGATGTTGAGTGTCACGGTCTTGCCGTTTCCGTCAAAGTCACCGACAAACTGTTTCTTCTCGTTAATGGCACCGTCGTAGTAGCCGACAGAAGTTGTGACGGTCTTGATGTTGTCCATCAATTTCACATATTCACCCTTCATATTGTTACCCTCGTTCACATAGTAGGCGAACGCAAGGAAGTCGGCGGCGGTGGAGATCTGCCAAGGGGCACCCTTGGTGCCGTCTCCGGCAAGTGGCTTGAGGTCGGCTCCGATGGTGCCAAGATCGTAGTAAGCGTTGACCCTGAACTCTTTGTCTGAGACTGTGGTCTTGCTTTCGCTTGCGTTATGGAGATCAACAGTGACAGCCGTCATTGTCAGACCGGCGTTGTAGGAACCTGGGATGACAGTGGCGTACAGACTATTGCCGTGGTCACCATTCACATTCACGGTCACACCGGCGGAGTAGTTGTTGCCTTCGATCGTGCTGACAACCGGAGAGCCGGAAGTCATATCAACGCCGAAAGTACCGGCGACATTGTTGCCGTTCGAGTTGATGGCGACAACCTTGACAGGAGCGGCAGCGTCAGGATCGATGTTGAATCTGACAACAGAGGTCACGTTCCTCATCTTTACATAGCGGTCCTTTGCGACGGCGCAGGAGATGTTGGCGCTACCGAACTGGCCGTTCTGCTCGCTTGGAACCTCAAGGGTGAACTTGCCTTCCTTCACTTCCTTGGCGGCGGCGCAAGGATAGACAACATAGATCTCACCCTCAAGAGTGGTGCTGAACTCGAAATATCTCTGTCCGGCGAACTTGGAGTCAACCGTAAGGGTGTCTGATTCTGTTCTGTTGGTGACGAAAATCCTGTCACCCTCTGACCAGACTGTCTTACCCTGCTTGGTGATGTCGGTCTTTGTCTGGGCCTCCTCGTCAAAGGAGCAGGTGAAAGTCCTGAGCTCTCCTCTGGTCTGCCCGCCATCGAGAACCTCTTCACGGGCGCAAGCCGCTGAAGCTATCGCAAGAGCGGCCACGAAAAGCATTTTTATAGTCTTTTTCATCTTGTATTCAATTAAGGATTACTTGTTCCAGTCCCAACCCGGTTTGTCATAGTCCTCTGTACCGGATGAGTTGTCCGGCTGCTCAGGTTCCTCGTTCTTCTTGACCTCAACCTTGAGGATCTGCCAGGTACCGGCCTTCTTGCTCTCGTCGCTGACGTACTTGAAAGCGATCTGGATGACTGAGCCGATGTAAGCGTCAAGCTTGACTTCCTCGGAGGTCATAACCTCTGAGCCAAGGGTCTCAGGATATGAGAATGTGATGGATGCCGGAGTCCAGTCTCCACCGTCCTTTCTGATCAGGACAGAAGTCTGCTCTTTTGCAAGCTCGATGCCGGCGAAATCTCTGACAATGTGATCGAACACAAGGATAGGCTTCTCGGCGTTCTTCAGGTCAATCTTCTCTGTGTAGAGAGTGGCCTCGGTTGTGTAGTCGGCGTTCTTGTAGCCGGAAGCTCTCCAACCTGTCGAGGCGCTCCAAGACCAAAGTGCGTCAAACGCATAAGGGAATATCGCATTGTTGACAACCACCCCGTTCTCGGCGGTTTTGTAGTCGGCGGTGTAAGGGAATGCCTTCGTAGCGGCCGTGTCAGGGCTTGGCTCTGAATATTCCTCATACTTCACAAGGTAGGCATAGACAAACTTGCCGCCCTCATAGTAACCGATGATCGTGACTGTGCCGCGCTCCTTGACATTGTCAAGCTTGCCGCCCTGGGTGCCGTAAGCGACCTCAGAGGCACTGAGACCTGCGACCTGAACGGAGCCGGTGCCGTCAACGAGGTTGAACGAGCCATCGGACTTGAGGCTCTTCACAACTCCGGTGAGCTGGAAGCGCTGGTATTTGTAGATGTTCGCCAACTTGCTCATCGACGAAACGTCGATGGTCTGTACCTCAGGAATATATGCTTCCTGATTGATGGTGAGTTTCGCGGTGAGGGCACCGTCGGTCTGCTTGAATGTGACAGTGGCGGTGCGTTCCACATCCTCGTTCTTTGAGACGGTGACTTTCACAGGCTGGAGTTCCTTGGAAGGATCTCCCGCCATTGGTTCAACCTTAACCCAGGACGCCGAGTTCTCAACGGTCCATTCGACCGTGGCGGTGAGGTTCACTGTCTCGGAACCTCCGTCCACCTTGAAATTCAGCTCACCCGGATTAACCTTAACTGCAGGATCGCCGTAGCCGGGATCCTTTTTGCATGAGGAAAACGCGAAAATCGCGAGAACCGCTGCGGTCAGTGTTAACAAGTGTGATTTCATTGTGAATAAAATTTGTGATTAGAGATTAATGTTTTCTGAATATCATTTCCTGTTGAATACGACCCCAATGTTGCCGTTGTCAACATTGAATTGGTAAACATAGTTGTAGCCTGTCAGATTGCTGCCAAACTTGGAGTTGGCCGCAGTCACATCCTCAGCCTTGAACGACACGACAGAAATCCCGATGATGTACGGGCCATAGCCCTTAGGATTGCTTGTTGACAAGGTCTGGGCTTTTGCCGGCGTGTAACTGAATGTCGTGAAGCTGGAATTCACATCAAACCAGATCCATTCGTAGTCAGGATCACCAAGGTCAGGCGTGTTGAAGTACCAAGGAGCCTTGAAACTGCCAGGAGTCCATGTCTTGCACATCTCCGGAAGGAATGCGACATAAGGCGCGGAGGCATCAACCGGAGACGGATCTTTCTGAGCCTTGCGCGCATCTGTGAACACACCGAAACGGACAGATTTGGCTTCATAGTCAATCTCCACAGCAGCCTCGGCTATCAATCCCTTATGGTACAGACCGTCAATTCCGAGATTGTTCGTATGGGAGGCTCCTGTGCCATCCTTCAACGTTTCCCCTTTCAGCGCACCTCCAATTGTCACATCAATAACTTTCTTATCCGTCGCCACAGCCTTGGAGCCTTCGTTGTTGAACATCTTGGAAGTCAATGAATATTCTCCTTTGAAATCCTCCACCGAAATCTGGGTCACAGAATATGCCGTGCCGTCCGGAAGCGTGATGGTCGCCGTTCTTGGCTTGCCGGTGGTGTTGGCGGTCCAAGAGAGCGTGCCATTGGAATATGTCAGCCAATCTTCCGAAGCGTTGCCGCTGCCTCCGGAGACAGACTTGCTTCCTGCCTCATCATTTGTCCAAAGACTGTTGGATGTAGAACCAACCTGAAAAGTCTTCTTGAGCGGTTTCGCGGCTGCGTCCCAAGAGTCGAAAGCCTCAAGGGTCAGCTCGTAAGTCCCATCCGTGACGTTGCCGAGTGAGCGGGTCCACTCCTTCCTCATCCCGGAGGTCTTGGCGCTCTTGTAGAAGTCGGCGAGGATCTTCATGGTCGTCACGACAGCGCCACCCTTCTTGAGGGTGAGCACGTAATGATGCACGAACTCGTCATCCGTGCCGGCGGCCCACTTAGCCGTGGCGATTCCATCTGTAACATCAACGTTTAACGTTGACAGTGACGGAGCCGCGTTGGCAAGGCTGAGTGTCGTGTGATTGTATTTCGTCAGGTGCCCCTTGTCGGATGTCGGATAAGAGGACACGATAGGTTCCCCGATGACATCTTTGTTGTAGAAGTCCATCCTCAGCACACGCATGTTGCCGCTGGCGTCGAACTGGAGCAGGTTGCCCTGCGAGAAGTCGTTGCAGTCCTTCATCACGGTGGCGCTGGACATATCCTCGTACTTGCCGTTCTCAAGCGCCATATAACGTACAGAGGCGCATCCGAAGACGGAGAAATCGCCCTGCCATACACTGCGAGGGTCGTTCAGAGGGAAATGGAGGTGGCCACCGAACACAATCGCCTGAGGATATTTCCTCAGTACCGGCGTCAACGCAGAGGGAAGCTCCGCGATGAGCTACTCACAGACTTGGAACGTGGATAACATTCTCACTTACGCCAAGGACATCAAAGAGCATCATTTCGACCTAATGGCCGGTTACACACGTGAGAAGTACAATACCGAGGGACTCAACGTTGAATTCAAGGGATTCAGCAGCCCGACCTATCTCGGTGTTTACAATATGGACGCAGCGGACAACTCCAACACCATCCTCAAGCGCTCACGCACCACTTGGAGCCGTGTCGGCTACCTCGCCCGCGCCAACTACAACTGGAGGAACACATATTACGCCAGCGTTGTATTCCGTCGTGACGGTTATTCAGGCCTTGCGGACGGCTTCAAATGGGATAACTTCTATGGAGCTTCCGCTGCCTGGGTTCTCAGCAACGAGAACTTCATCAAGGATCTCGGCTGGTTTGACTTCCTCAAATTCCGCGCGTCCTGGGGACAGAACGGAGCCAGCTCCGTGTCTCCTTACCAGACTCTCGCCAATGTCGGCATCGTCGGCACAAGGCAGGGTTCAATGTCTTGGGCTTGGCTCGGCAACCAGGGCAACCTCGGTGTGGAGCCTCTCGGAATCCCTAACAGAAGCCTGACCTGGGCCACTGTCGAGAAACTGAACTTCGGTCTTGACTTCACCACACTTCAGGGAAGACTCAGCGGTAGCATTGACGGCTACACCGGAAGAACCACGAATATGATCGTGAGCCGTTCAGCTCCTTATATGACTGGATTCACATCAATCTATGACAACGTCGGACTCGTCACCAACAACGGTATTGAGGTCACACTCAACACAGTCAACATCAATGGCGACGGCGACAAGACATTCCGCTGGACATCCTCAATCGTGTTCGACTCCAACGCCAACTGCGTAAAGGAACTCTACGGAAAGGACTACAAGGGTGAAGAGGCTGACGACGTTGCCAACGCTGTGGCTTACGGATTCGACAACTACTACGCTCTTCAGGTCGGCCACCCTATCGGTTCAGCCTACGACCTCAAGAAACTCGGCATCTTCAACTCTGAGGACGAGATCAAGAACTACACAGACAAGGATGGCAATATGATCCAGCCTAACGCCAAGCCAGGTGACATCAAGTTCCTGGATTGGAACGAGGACGGTGTGATCGATGAGAAAGACCGCCACTTCATTGGCTCTCCTGACCCTCTCTTCACTTTGAATTTCGGCAACACCATCAGCTGGAAGAACTTCTCACTCTACTTCAACTTCCGTTGGGCGCAGGGTGACGACACCCACTTCCTCAGATTCGACCCGTACGCTTTCGGAACGAACCAGTCAAGTGGCGCTCAGCTGGCAGCCGTTGATCCTTGGACAGAGACCAATCACTCACAGACATACCCTAAACGTGACTACTCCAACTCTTTGAACTATATGTTCTGGAACTCACGTTCATTCCTGAAGCTCAAGGATCTCTCACTTTCCTACACCGTGAATCCAGGCCTCATCCAGAAGGTAGGCCTTAGCGGAGCGCGCGTCTATGTCGCCGCCACAGACCTCTTCACGATCACCGGATGGTCAGGTCTTGATCCTGAGACCGGAGGTACTATCGCTGGAGACACTGGCTCAACCCGCTTCGGAAGCAACGGTACCTACAAGACCGTCACATTCGGAGTAAACCTGACATTCTAATTTGAAATAAAGGAATAGTTATATGAAAATCAACAAAATATTTGCAGGCATTGTAGCGGGAACAGTAGCCCTTGCCGGGTTCACTGGTTGCAACGATGAGGAATTCCTCAAGGAGCACTCCTACAACTACGATGACAACTCATTCTACAACACGGAATCGGACATCGTAATGGCTCTGAACCCGTGCTATAACACCGTAGAGTACCTTATGTTGGGTGAGCCGCACGGCACACACTCCTATGCTATCACAGGTATGGGAATGGACACATTCTCAGCCACCGGATCGACATCGACCTTCGGTAACTGGGACATCAATGCCGACAACGGTATCTCCCGTCACTGGTTCGACAATGTCTATACCCTTGTAAACAAGGCGAACACGGTGATCGATATGATCGACGAGCGTTCGAACATTGTCTATTCCACCGACACAAAGAAGGATGAGCTTAGAGCAGAGGCCGTGTTCCTCAGGGGCTGGGCCTACAGGGTTCTGGCCGGAATGTTCGGTAATGTAGTAATCCTTGAGCACCGCACGACAGAGGCCAACTATGGCTACACTCCTAACACACGTCAGGAGGTATGGGAGTTTGTCAAGAGCGACTTCACCTGGGCGTCAGAACACCTTCCACAGGTTGCCCGTCTTACCGGAACCGCCACAAAGGCTGCCGCTGACGTTTACCTTGCCGAGGTAAATCTTGCCCTTGGTGATTTCAAAGGCGCCGAAGAGGCCGCGACACGCGTGATCAACGGAACAGACGGAAGCTACTCTATTATGAAGACCCGTTTCGGTTCACGTAAGGACGAGGCTACAGACCGCTACGGCAACACCCTGAATCCTTATTGGGATCTTTTCCGTCAGGCCTGGGGACGTGACGCCAGCGGCAATGCCGTCAAGAAGGCAGACATCGACAACCCAAGCAGCGCTGAGAACAAAGAGGCCATCTGGGTCGTACAGTACAACTACGGAACCTACTCCACCGGTGGTGGTGGTGACGGCTGGTGGCGTGTAAGAAGCCTCTGCACCGAGGCCAACTGGCTTCCTAATGTCATTATGGGAACACAGACAACACGCAGCTACAAGGTTTGCTCTGACGAGGCCGGAACCAATCCGCTCAAGAACAAGGCTGGCGAAGACAGTACCTACACATTCTACTTCTACGGTGACGACGCAGCCACATTCGCACCTGGCTCTGCCGCCACATCAGCCTACTCTCCAATCCTTCCTAACCGTAAGCTCGCCAACATCGCACAGGACACCATCGGTGGTAGAGTGGCTTACATCGGAACCACCTGCATCCCTGTCGAGTACGTTTACAATGCCGGCGAGTTTGTGGAGGACGGTCTTTGGGACGATCCTAACGACTTCCGTGGATCTGAGGTTATGATGCAGAAGAACTTCTACCTCCCTGGAGGCGAAGGATGGCTTCAGGCCAAGAAAGAGATGTACGAAAGATCCAAGACCTTCCCTGGCCCTGGAGCTAACACAGAAGAAAAGAAGAACGCCTACAAGGTCAACGCCAGCGACACGACTATGCTCTGGCCTCGTCTCTGGAAGTTCTCTGACGACGTGCATCCTGACTTTGCCACAAACGGCAACAAGGCTTACGATGTAGACTGGTATATGATCCGTGTTCCGGAGGCTTACCTGCTCCGAGCCGAGGCCTATCTCGCACAGGGCAACACTCAGGCGGCAGCCGATGACATCAACGAGGTAAGGGCGCGCGCCAATGCCAAACCTTGCTCAGCAAGCGATGTTGACATCGACTACATCCTTGACGAGCGTACTCGTGAGTTCTTCGGAGAGGAGCATCGTATGATTACTCTCAACCGTCTGTCCTGCAACCCTAACTGCGGATCTTATGTCACAAGCAAGTATCCTACTCAGGACGCCCTTACTTCAAACACCGCCTACGCCCGTGTTCAGAAGTATGGATTCGGATTCGAGAATATGGCCAACAACCCAAGGGAGACCTACGTGGACAAGTATGGAAAGACAAGACATCGCTCAGCCTTCCATCCTTGGAACTATCAGTTCCCTATCCCTACTCAGGTTATCCAGTCTAACAACAAGGTTGAATATCCTCAGAACCCTGGCTATTAATAGTCTATAAATCAATCAGAGAGGAGGTGCGGGGAGTTTTCCGCACCTCCTTTTGATTTATGTACGCAATATTCAATATTAAAGAAATGAGAACATTCTTCACAGGGATTCTGCTCGCAGGCCTAATGATGATTTGCGGCTGCGAACGAGAGTGCCAAATAACCAAAAGAGCCAAGCGGCAGTTACCTGTCTCTCTTGAATACGGATTGAGTAAATTCGTGAACGGATTCAGCGATCCCAAAATCGAGGATCTGAAAATAGTCTATGAGAACGACAGCATCTGCCTTCTTCAGTTCACGGCTGCCTTCAAAGACACGTCGAACGCCACCAGAAGGTTGGATTTCAGGTACATCTACCTATACGACAGGTTTATGAGTATGGCTGAGAAAAGACCGGTGTTCAACGAGGATTTCCGCAACATACTTTGCCTCCCCGACGAACTGATAAAACAGAGCAGAGAGGAGGTAAAGAAAAATAAGGAAGTCGTGTACAACGACTTTATCGGGACAACATTTCCCGTAAAGACCCCTTTTGACAAATAACCGGACTACCTTACAGCCACATCCGTACCGGGCGTGTCTCGTAGGGCGGTGGCGATGTCGTGGGGATTGACTGTGGCCTTGCGTTCCATCAGTTCGGGAAGGTTGTAGGAATTCATCTGGGACTCGTAGTACTCCAGAGGGTCTCTCTGAGGGAGAAGGAAAGGTTTGGAAGCCTTGCCATCACCGTCGATGTGGCAGATGAAAGGCCTTGTGTGAAGGCCGTCCAGACGACGGCTGCTGAAGACCAGCCAACGGCTGTTGCCGCTCCACGAATGGTAGCTGTCCACATCGTCGGAATTGGCTGCGTCAAGCGGGAATATCTCACCGGACGAAAGATCCGCGGCCCAGAGGTCGGCGTCCTTGTGCCAGATTGAGAAGTTGCCATATTCACAAAGAGTGAAGACAAGGAATCTGCCGTCAGGGGATATTCTTGGAAATGAGACGCTTCTGTCGTTCGCCGCTCCGTTATAGAGCGTGTCCACCGCATCGCCGAACGTGGCGCTCTCGGGGTCGAAGTCAATGCGGCAGAGGCTGTACTTGACTTTTGAATATTCATCTGGCATCGGCGAGACCGCCTTGGCAGAGCAGAAGTAAAGGCTACGTCCGTCTGGCGAGAAGGTCGGGAAGGTCTCGAACGAGTCCTCAGAGCGGGTCAGCGCCGACCAGAAGATCTCGTGGCTCTCCACGTCATAGACTACCACGTCAGATTCGGAGTCATAGACCTCGATGCGGTTCTCATTGTGGCTGAAGAAGTTCTGGTTCGTCTTGTTGACCGAGAAAGCGACATATTTCCCCGAAGGATGCCAGTAGGGGTAGACAAGGGCACTGATGGTGGAATCGGTCTTGGTGTTCAGTTTCTCGACCTTGTCATTCAGGATCATCGCTGTCCCGCCGAACTCGGATCTCGCATGGAAAAGCATTCTGGAGGGATCCCTCTGGCAATAGGTGTGACAGTTGACGCAGTTGCCTCCGGTCAGCGAATTTTCGAAAACAGCGGTCTGTGAATATGTCTCCAGACACCTCTGGTAAATCCCCATCTTCTTCCAAGCCTGATAGCCGGGAGGGATGAGCCTGTAGGAGAGGTACGGATCGATCTCGTCCGGCAACACGCTGATTGTGAACGGCTTGAGCGACACCCACTTCTCCCCTCTCTTGACTGCGACGGTGAGTGTGATGTCATCCCCCGAGTTCTCGGCCATAAGACTTTTCCAGGTCCTCGAAGGGAAAGAGAAAAGGCCTTTCTTTCCCTTTATCTGACGGTCTCCGGACTTGCCGCTGACAATCAAAACCGCCGGCTCGTCCGAACCGACATAAGAGAAATTAAGAGGAGCGATGTTGACAGGAACTGTCACCCCGGCGTAGTCCGGAAAGATTTCCGGAGTGTCCTCAGATGTTTCGGAAACGCTGACTTTTCTGCCGCAAGAAACGACAAGAAGCAATGTCAGAGCCAATGATGTCAAACGTATGGTTTTCATTAGTTTTCAGAGATTTGAGTGAACAGAAGATAGTACCAGAACGTGTTCCTGAAAGAAGACAGAGAGGATTTCGGATCAGAACTCCGCAAGGCTTTGCCGTACCTCTCCTTGAAGGATTGAAATCCGGCAAGGCTTTCTGAGGTGACTCCGTGCGCCAGACACCAGTCTAAATTATAGGACTGACGACGCGCGACCTCCTCGGCAGGCATTCCGTGGCTGGCGGCGAAGTCCACATCCATCGTCCCGTAATAGTCCGAATAGAAAAGCAGACATTCCTGAACCGGAGCCGGAAGCTCACGCAGCGCCGGATCTCCGTAATGCTTCGCCACAAACTCCACGACATTGTCCATATCCTTGGCCAGCAGGAGATAAGAGAGAGCATATTCCATCGCCATCCGGTCAGACGGATTGGCATCGACTATTCTGAACAGGTCGTCCATCGGGTTGGTGTAGAGCACGAAAGCGTCCTCGCACTGAAGATCACGCCTTCCGTTTCCGAGCAGCTCATCATTCATAACCGCCTCGTCATCACCTAAGAAACGTCTCTGAGAAGTTGCCCATTCGGAATGTCCCAATGACTTTTCCATCAGCCTTATGTACTTCCCCGCCGTGGCATACGACCCTCTCATCAGGTCTATCTGAAGCACCATCCGCAGCATCGACGGGACGTGGTCTCCAAAGGCTTGGTCGGCGTTGAAGGCCGTGCTCTGCGCCGCCGCCATATTCCCCATCGCAAAGAGTACCCTGCTGAGCCTCAGCAAGTCGATGTCGTTCTGGGATTTCACGTCGCAGATCAGCGAAAGCGGCCCGTTCTGACGGTACTTGAAAAGATCCTCGACAAGGAACCCCTTTCGAGCCAATGCGAGATTCCTGTAATTAGCCTCGGCTTGCGACCGTATGTCATTACCGTACAGTTTGAGGATTCTGTCCCAGTCCTCGTTCGTGGCAAGGCACTCCAGCCTGTAGAGCCTCGTCTTCGCGTCAGACTTGTAAGCGTCGGTGAACGACACGAGCGACAAGATGACCACAACCGCGCACAGAACGCTCACACCGACCTTCGCCACGCCCCCCTTCACTATGATCCTGCGGGAAACGGCGGCGATGAATATGCACACGGACAGCATCACCCAGCTGACGAACTGAATCTCCGGCATCTTCAGGATGTCTAATTCGTAGTACATCCTCGGCGTGAACGCGTCAAGAATGGTGGCGATCTGCCCAGAGTGAATCATCAAAAGTCCAAGAGCGATGTTCAGCACGGGATAAACAACTGAGAGCAAAGCGTTTCTGCGTTTTACGAATATATCGAACAGCAGCGCCCGCACGGCGAACAGCAGAGCCACCGACCCTGCTAAAAAGAAAAGCCCGACCGTCATAGCGCAGCCCGCTATCAGCGGGACACGGTCGCTTTTGATCTTGGAATATTCCATCAGGCAGAAGACCGCCGCGACGTAGGCGATAAGCCCTTGATAAAAACTGTAGTAGTCCAGCAACGACACCGCTAAGAACACCGACGGCAACAGACATAGCGGGAATATTCCCCACACCACCGGCCTCCGAGATTCCC
>ULVE01086693.1_pt1 | contig 14808 bp, 12 predicted proteins | sample 1959161 | NCBI WGS metagenome assembly ULVE01 (sample SAMEA4835778, study PRJEB28245) | human gut metagenome | biome: gut microbiome; material: fecal sample | place: Denmark | collected 2008
CCGCCGCTATACTTGGCGCCCAGCAGGGGGACGAAGTAGTCGAGTACCTGGACGATAACGACCAGCACGAGCCACACCACCAGCTGCGTAGGGCTGAACTGTACGCGGTCGGTAAAGTGGAGCAGCAACATGCCCCCATAGGCCAGCGGAGGGCCGGGTAGGGCAGGGAGGATGCATCCCGCCAGGCCTGCCAGCAGGCAGAGGATGCCCAGAATGATTAACAAGATGTTCATAGCCGAATCATGAAGTTTTTCGCAAAAATAAACGTTACCTGCCGAATTGCCAAATTTTTGCCGTTATAGAAGTTTGACGGCTCTTTTTTTTATTTCCCCTCTAAAGTTGCTACCTTTGTCGGCAGTTAACAAAAATGTTTGTATGAGTATGGAAAATCAAAGACCTTTGATATTGGTATCGAACGATGACGGCATCGTTGCGAAAGGAATCAGTGAGCTGATCAAGTTTCTCCGTCCGCTGGGTGAAGTGGTAGTAATGGCCCCCGACAAGGCCCGTTCGGGCACGGGTTGTGCGCTCACTACAGACGAGCCTATCCACTATAGCCTTGTGCGCAAGGACGTAGGCTTGACGGTCTATAAGTGCTCGGGCAACCCTGCCGACTGTGTGAAGCTGGCTTTTGAGACAGTGCTCGACCGCAAACCCGACCTCGTGGTGGGCGGCATCAACCATGGTGACAATTCGGCTACGAATGTACATTACTCGGGTACGATGGGGGTCGTTATCGAAGGATGCCTCAAGGGAGTACCTTCCATCGGCTTCTCCTTGTGCAGCCACGAGCCCGACGCAAACTTTACGGCCGCAGGTCCTTACGTGCGCGACATTGTCCGCCTGGTATTGGAAAAAGGCCTGCCTGCGCTGACCTGCCTTAATGTGAACTTCCCCGATACGCAGGAGCTGAAGGGCGTCAAGATCTGTCGCCAGACGAAAGGACAATGGACCAGCGAATGGGAGAACTTTGCCCATCGTGGCGACAACCATTACTATTGGTTGACGGGCTCGTTCGTGGACGAAGATGCCGACCAGGAGGATACCGACCACTGGGCACTGGCCAACGGCTATGTAGCCATTACGCCTACCACGGTAGACGTCACGGCCTATGGCATGATCGACGAGCTGAAGACTTGGTTCTAATCGTATGAAATACTACCTGATTGTCGGCGAAGCCTCGGGCGACCTCCATGCGTCGCACCTGATGGCGGCCTTGCGTCGCGAAGATCCGCAGGCGGAGTTCCGCTTCTTTGGGGGCGACCTGATGGCTGCCGCGGGCGGTTGTGCGCCTGTGAAGCACTACCGCGACCTGGCCTACATGGGCTTCGTCCCCGTCCTGCTCCACTTGCGCACCATCTTTGCCAACATGGACCTCTGCAAGCGAGACATCGTGGAGTGGCGGCCCGATGCTTTGATACTGGTGGATTACCCCGGCTTCAACCTCAGCATCGCCAAGTACATCCATGCCCGCACGCGTATCCCTGTCTACTACTACATCGCTCCCAAGATATGGGCGTGGAAGGAGTACCGCATCAAGAACATCAAGCGCGACGTGGACGAGCTTTTTTCCATCCTGCCTTTCGAGGTCGATTTCTTTGAAGGCAAGCACCAATACCCCATCCACTATGTGGGCAATCCGACGCTGGACGAGGTGGTCGCCTTCCGTGCTTCCTACAAGGAGACACGCCAGGACTTCTTCGAGCGCAACGGCTTGCAGGCCAAGCCCGTTATCGCTTTGCTTGCAGGCAGCCGCAAGCAGGAAATCAAGGACAACCTGCCCGACATGATTCGGGCGGCTTCCTCCTTCGGTGGTTATCAGCTGGTGCTGGCAGGCGCGCCAGGCATCGACGCCGACTACTATCGCGCCTATATAGGCGATGCCGACGTGAAAGTCATTTTCGGCCAAACTTACGAACTGCTGAGTCATGCCGACGCGGCGCTGGTCACTTCGGGCACGGCCACACTCGAGACGGCCCTCTTCCGCGTGCCGCAGGTGGTGTGCTACCATACGCCCATCGGACGCGTCATCGCTTTCCTGAAGCGGCATATATTGAAAGTGAAGTATATCTCGCTTGTCAACCTGATTGCAGGGCGCGAGGTGGTGCGCGAGCTGGTGGCCGACACGATGACGGTAGCGCAGATAAAGACCGAACTGGGTCGTATCCTCAACGACGAAAGCTGGCGCAGGGAGATGCTGGCAGGCTACGACGAGGTAAGCAAACGCCTGGGCGAACCAGGCGCCCCTGCCAAGGCGGCTTGTCTTATCCGTTCGTTGTTGGCAAAGGACTGATTGTAAACCAGTCTGTGTATTTCAAATAAAATGTTAAAAGCGGGCAGGTCGATGCAGTAAATGCGCGATCTGCCCGTTTTCTTGTCAGAAATCAGAAGATAAATTGTGAGGATTATGAAAAAAGTACATTGGTTTGTCCTGTTGTTATGCCTGGCTTTGTCGCCCGTCTTCCAGTCGTGCGACGATGGCGATGGCTATTCAATAGGTGATTTTACGCCTCCTTTGTGGGCGACGGTTCGTGTAGGTGGAGGCGCTTTCTATCTGGATTGTGATGTTTGGGGCACGCTTTGGCCTGTCAATACCGACATGGGGTGGTATACGCCTGTCGACGGCCAGCGAGTCATCACTTACTTCAACCCTCTGTGGGACAACTACGAGGGATACGATCATGCGGTCAAGATTTTGGGTATCCAAAACGTGTTGACCAAACAGGTGGAGACCTTGACGCCCGAGACGGACGAAGAGTTTGGTAACGATTCTGTTACTATTTACCAGGGTGATATCAGCATTAGCGGTGGATACATGAACATTATCTTCCTTCAGAATCTGCCTGCCAAGGAGAAACACCGTATCAGCCTTGTGCGTCCGCAAGACGATGCCGAGCTCTATGGTGAAGACGGCTATGTTCATCTGGAGTTGCGCTACAACGACTATGACGATGTGACGGGTTATGGCAATTGGGGAGCTGTTTCCTACAACCTCAGTAGCCTGAATTTCACAGATGCCACAAAGGGTATCAAGCTGAAACTCAATTCTTCGGTCAATGGCGAAGTAGAAGTCGCATTCGACTTTGTTTCGTCTGACGATGAAGGCGAAGGCAGCTCGGAAAAAGGCTTGCAACGTAATGTAGACCTGTCGAAGGTACAGCTGAAATAATGTCTTTTTAAATTGGTATGTAAAGTCGGAGGCCCCGAGGGCGGATATATGTCCAGCTTTCGGGGCCTCGTTTTATAGGGTTGTCCCAGGTGGAAATCTTTTAGAGCAGCGTCAGTGCAAACAGGTAGCAGACGGCGGCGGGGATAGCCATCAGAGCGCTGTCGAAGCGGTCGAGCATGCCTCCATGGCCGGGCAGAATATTGCCCGAATCCTTGATGCCCAGCTGGCGCTTCATGAGCGATTCGGTCAGGTCGCCCCATGTGCCGAAGATGACCACTACTACAGCCAGCCCGGCCCATTGGCCTACCGACATGAAGTCGTAGTAGTGGGCAAAGATAAATGAGGATGCGATGGAGAAGACAGCTCCTCCGATACTGCCTTCCCATGACTTTTTGGGCGAGATACGCTCGAAAAGACGGTGCTTTCCTATCAGCGAACCAACGCAATAGGCACCCGTGTCGCTCAGCCAGATGAAGACAAAGATGGAGAGCGGCAGGATGGGGTTGTAGCTCACGCTGCTCGCCGCTGGGTCGTTGTGGAAGGCCAGTACATTGAGCAAGGCGAAGGGCAGGGCCACGTAGAGCTGGCTCATCATGGAGAAAGCCCAGTTACCCAGCGGGTTCTTGTGCTTCAGGTAGAGCTCTGTGATCATCATGTAGAGCAGCAGGGCCAGGTAGGGCAGGAAGACGCGTGCGTCGGTAGCCTGCGTGCAGAAGCCCATCAGAGCCAGACAGAGGTAAGCTCCGCCCAGCGAGGTGATGGTGCGGTTGATTCTTACTTCGCCGCTGGCGTTGACCAGGTGGCCGAACTCATGCACGCTCAGGGCGGCAATGAGGGTGAACAGAAGTCCGAAAGACAGGGGGCTGTAAAGGATGCAGCCCACCAGTACGATGATGAACAGGACGCCTGTAATGGTTCTTTTCACGAGATTGCTTTGCATGGCTTTCCTCCTTTATGCTTCAGTAGGTTGTTCTCCTTTCTTCTCGTCCGCCTTGCCTTCTGCCTGTGCTTTTCCTTCGGCAGGTTCAGAGGCATTTCCCTTTTCCTGCTCTTTCACATCCAGTACGGCTTGTTCGGCACGTTTGCTTTCTTCTTCAGCTGCTTCCTTCAGCTCCTTGGAAGTCTTGTTGGCGGTGATGATCTCTTCCGAACGCGAAGCCCAAGGGCGCTTGCCGAAGATTTGCTCCACGTCTTCAGCAAAGATGACTTCCTTCTCGATGAGCAGCTGGGCCAGCTTGTTGTGTCCTTCCTTGTGTTCGGACAAGATTTGCTTGGCGCGTTCGTACTGCTCGTTCACCATGCGCTTCACTTCCTCGTCGATGAGTTCGGCGGTCTTCTCGCTATAGGGGCGGTTGAAGGAGTATTCTTCGTTGTTGTAGTAGCACAGGTTGGGCAGCTTTTCGCTCATGCCCAGGTAGGCTGTCATGCCATAAGCCTGCTTCGTCACACGCTCCAGGTCGTTCATGGCGCCTGTCGAGATGCGTCCCAGGAAGAGGTCTTCAGCGGCGCGTCCACCCAACGTGGCGCACATTTCGTCGAGCATCTGCTCCTTGGTCGTGATCTGTCGCTCTTCGGGCAGATACCAGGCGGCACCCAAGGCCCGTCCGCGCGGCACGATGGTCACCTTGATGAGCGGGTTGGCATATTGCAACAACCAGGAGATGCTGGCGTGTCCTGCCTCATGGATGGCGATGGAGCGGCGCTCTTCTTCGGTTGTGATCTTGGTCTTCTTTTCCAGACCTCCCACGATGCGGTCGACGGCATCGAGGAAGTCCTGCTTGCCTACGAACTTCTTACCGTGGCGGGCGGCTATCAGAGCGGCTTCGTTGCACACGTTGGCAATGTCTGCACCCGAGAAGCCGGGCGTCTGACGTGCCAGCAGGTCGACGTCCACCGTTTCGTCTATCTTGATGGGGCGCAGGTGTACGCCGAATACTTCCTTACGTTCGTTCAGGTCGGGCAGGTCGACGTGTATCTGACGGTCGAAGCGGCCTGCGCGCAACAGGGCCTTGTCGAGCACGTCCACACGGTTGGTGGCGGCCAGGATGATGATACCGCTGTTCGAACCGAAACCGTCCATTTCGGTCAGCAACTGGTTCAGCGTGTTCTCGCGCTCGTCGTTGCCACCCATGGCGGCCGCTTTCGAGCGGGCACGTCCCACGGCATCAATCTCGTCGATGAACACGATACAAGGAGCTTTCTCTTTGGCCTGGCGGAAAAGGTCGCGCACACGCGAAGCACCCACGCCGACGAACATCTCCACGAAGTCCGAGCCTGCCAGCGAGAAGAAGGGTACGTTTGCTTCGCCTGCTACGGCCTTGGCCAGCAATGTCTTACCCGTGCCCGGAGGGCCTACCAGCAGGGCGCCCTTGGGGATCTTTCCTCCCAGGTCGGTATATTTCTGAGGTTCCTTGAGGAACTCCACGATTTCTTCCACTTCCTGCTTGGCTTCAGCCAGGCCGGCGACGTCCTTGAATGTCACCCTGATGTTCGATCCCTTTTCGAACAGCTGTGCTTTCGACTTGCCGACGTTGAAGATACCTCCACCGCCGCCCATGCCTCCGCCACTGCTCCAGCGGCGCGACAGGTAGATCCAGAAGCCCACTACCAGCAGGATGGGCACTACATTCCACAGGATGAGGCTCATGTAGTTGCCTTTCTTTTCGTAGGTGATGGCTCCGTCGAAGTGGTTTTCGTCCTTTTCTTTCTGAAGGAAGTCGCCCAGGCTTTCGCGCGAGGGAGCTTCGGTTGTGACCATCGGATTGCGTCCCACACGGGTGGAGTCGATTCCGAATACGTTTCCTACGTGTTGTGGCTTGATGTAAGCCTCTACTGAATTGTCGTCAAAGCCTGTTACGCGGCTGATGTAGCCTTTCTGCACATAGCTTTGAAATTCATCATAGGAGACGTTCTTGCTGCTGACGCCATTTTTGTTGGTCAGCCACAGGCCGGCCAGCATCATCAGGAGAATCATGTACAGCCAGTTCAGGTTGAACTTGGGCAGGTTCACCTTGTTGTTGCCGTTGCCGGTGTTCTTTTTATTGATGTTATTGTTGTCCATATTCGTTTGTTAGTCTAAGTCGGGTATTTCGGTAAGTTTGGCGTCTGCCCAAAGGTTTTCCAGATTGTAGTAGTTGCGCACTTCGGGCAGGAATACATGCACCAGTACCTCAGCATAGTCCATGGCCACCCATTGGGCGTTTCTCAGGCCGTCTACTGCATAGGGCTTGGCGTTGGCTCCCTCGCGTGCGAAGTCTTTGACAGACTCCACGATGGCAGTGACTTGGCTGGGTGAGTTTCCTTGGCAGATGATGAAGTAGTTGCAGATGGTGTCATCTATTTGCGTCAGGTCCGCAATGACGATTTTTTTTCCTTTTTTATCCTGGATTCCTTCGGTGATTTGTTCGATCAGTTTTTTTGTTTCGTCCATTTATACATTATTATATTAAACAGTCGGCAAATATACGCCGTTTTCTTATATGAAACACGTAAAATGTGAAAAGTATTTTGATTTTAGTTTTTTTTTAGTGATGTAATTGCTTGTAGAAAGCCCATTTATCATTTTTCTGCAAAAAAAATCTCCCGAAATCTTTGCGTTTCACAAAAAGTTCGTATCTTTGCAACCGCAAAACGGAAACGTTGACATGCATTGGGCTATGGTGTAATGGTAACACTACAGATTCTGGTCCTGTCATTCCTGGTTCGAATCCAGGTAGCCCAACAGAAAAGAGGACACTTCGATTGATGAGGTGTCCTTTTTTATTGTCTGTCTGCGTGTGCGTAGGCTTAAAAAGAAGAGGGTGTGTAAAACAGGAAGTACTTTCTCGTTTTTTACACACCCTCTTGTCAGTTGTATATCGCTTTTCCCTTATGCTCAGCCTTCTTTCTGGATGCTTTCGTCGATAACCTTGATCTTCTCCTTCACCAGGTCGATGTCAGCTTTCAGTTTCTCCACCTTACGGTTGAGCTCTGTCAGCAGGCTGTTGCCCTTCTTCGAGGCGGCGTTCAGGAAGCCCAGGTTGTTCTCATACGTCTGCAGTTCGCTCTTCATGTTGTCGTAGGCGCGCATCAGCTTTTCGCGTTCGCGGTAGAGTGCCTGCGGGCTTCCCTCCTGAATGTTGCTGATGGTGTTCTTGAAGCTGCTCAGCTTCTTGTTCGACTGGCTGATGTTGTAGCGTTCGAACAGTTTGTCCACCAGTGCGTGGTATTGTTTGTACACCTTGTCCTTGTCCTTGAAGGGCACGAAGCCTACGGCGTTCCATTCCTTCATCAGTGTGCGCACCTGTTCGATGGCCGTGTCGGCTTCGGTTTCTTCGCCGATGGCTTCCAGCTGGGCGATGATGGCACGTTTCTTCTCCAGATTGGCCTGCTCTTCCGAACGTTGTGAGGCGCCTGCCTGGTTCTTCTGTTCGAAGAAGTAGTCGCAAGCCGTGATGAAGCGTTTCCAGATGACGTCAGAGTGTTTCTTGGCTACAGGGCCGATGGTCTTCCATTCCTTCTGCAACTTCACCAGCGTGTCGGCCGTAGCTTTCCAGTCGGTGCTGTCCTTCAAGGCTTCCGCCTTTTCGCAGAGGGCGCGTTTCTTCTCGAGGTTCTCGTTCATGTTTTCCTTTACCGCCTTGAAGAACTCGGCTTTCTTGTTGAAGAAGGCGTCGCAGGCGGCGCGGAAGCGTTCGAAGATCTTTACGTTCATCTTCTGTGGCGCGTAGCCTATGGTCTTCCACTTGTTTTGCAGGGCGATGATCTCCTGTGTCTTGGCGTCCCATGCGGCGAAGTTGGTCAGTTCGTTGTAGTCGATGCCCTCGATGATTTCGCAGATCACCGTCTTCTGGTCGAGGTTCTGTTGCTCGGCCTCCTTCAGGGCGTCGAAGTGCTGCTGGTGGCGGCGGTTGACGGCGGTCGATGCGGCCTTGAAGCGTGCCCATATCTCTTCGCGCAGCTCTTTGGCCACGGGGCCTGTCTCGCGGAATTCCTGATGGAGCTTCTGCAGCTGGTGGAAGGCCGACACGACGTCTGTCTCCTCGGCCAGCTTCTCGGCGGCTTCGCAGAGGTGGGTCTTTATCTCGAGGTTCTTCTTGAAGTCATATTCGCGGAACTCATTGTTCAGCTTCAGCAGGTCGTAGAACTTCTCCACGTAGAGCTGGTAGTTCTTCCACAACTCGTTGACGCTGGCTTGCGGCACGAGCTTCACCTCGTTCCATTGTTGCTGGAGGCGCTTGAACTCCGTGTAGTTCTTGTTGGCGTCTTCGGGCGACTCCAGCAGGTCTTTCAGCTCTTCGATGATGGAGAGTTTCACCTGCAGGTTCATTTCCTTCTGTTTCTCCACCTCGGCGGCCAGTTCGTTCCGTTTGTTCTTGATGACGGACATTGCGTTTTTCATTTCCTCCTCCAGGGGGTCGGGTGTGGGCACGTAGTCTTCGGGTGCTCCTCCTGCTTCGGCAAACTTCTTGCGTGCTGCTTCCTGTTCGGCGTTGTGCAGCTTGTAGAATGTCTGCTTCAGGCCGTCTATTTCGGCTTTGGTGACGCTTTCCACGTCGCTTGCGATGTCTTTCAGCCGTGCGATGACTTCTTCCTTCGTCAGCTTCTGTGCGGGAGCGGTTTCTACTGTGCTTTCCATTGCCTGTTCCTCAGCCGGAGTTTCTGCCGTTGCCGTTTCAGAAACCTCAACTGTTTTCTTTTCTTCTTCTAATTCCACCTGCTTTTCGGGGAGATTAGTGTCATGAGTGTCCGTCATTGTATATCTTTATTTTAGAAACGGGTTTCCCCGTTTGGGTTACATGGGTTGCAAATTAATGAAATAAAACGTTTACTTCATACATTTTTCCCGATTTTTTTTACAAAAAGTTGTTGGGAGCCTTTACGCCAGCAGCACAGTGATTCCCATGTAGAGCATCATGCCGATGATGTCGTTCGTGATGGAGATGAAGGGGCCTGTGGCGATGGCGGGGTCCACTTTGAGTTTCTCCAGCGTCATGGGCACCAGGGTACCGAAGATGGAGGCGAACATCACGACGGCGAAGAGGCTGATGGACACGGAGTAGGTCACCGTGGCCGTGCTGCCAAAGCGCACGAAGTTGTAGATGTACACCAGCAGCGAGATGATGGTGGCGTTGATGCTGGCCACGACGGCTTCCTTGCCCACCTGCTTCAGCGTGTCCTTGGCGTCGAGCGAGCTGTTGGCCAGGCCCTGCACGATGATGGCCGACGACTGCGTACCCACGTTTCCGCCCGTACCGCCGATCAGGGGGATGTAGAGCGCCATTTCGGGGTGGGCGGCAAAGGTCGCGTCGAAGTTGCCCAGGATCATGGAGTTGCCGATACCGCCCAGCATGCCGATGAGCAGCCAGGGCAGGCGTGCGCTCGTCTGGCGCACCAGGTTGTCGTCCGTCTCGACGTCTTGCGAAAGACCCGAAGCCAACTGGTAGTCGCGCTCCGACTGCTCGCGCACCTCGTCCATGACGTCGTCGACGGTAATCTGTCCCACGAGCCGCCCGATGCTGTCCACTACCGGCACGGCCACGAGGTCGTATTTCTCGATGATCTGCACCACCTCGTCGATGGGTGTGTCCACGTGTACCGAGATGGGGTCTTTCTTCATCACGTGCTTCACCTTCGACACCGAGGGCGACGTGATCATCTTCTTCAGCGGGAAGACGCCTTGCAGGCGCTCGTCGTCGTCGATGACGTAGACGTAGTAGATTTCGTCCAACTGCTCGGCCTGCATGCGCATTTCCTTCAGACACTCGGGCATACTCCAGTTCTCGTTCACGGTCACCATTTCCGTGCCCATGAGTCCGCCCGCGGTGTCCTCGTCATACTTCAGCAGGTCTACGATGTCGCCAGCCTGTTCGATGTCCTCGATGTGCGAGAGGACCTCCTCCTGCTTGTCCTCGTCGAGGCCGCGCATCAGGTCTACGGCGTCGTCCGTGTCCATGTAGTCCACGAACTTCTTGGCGATGGTTTCCGAGGGGAGCAGCTCGAGGAACTCCTTGCGGACGTCTTCGTCCATCTCCACCAGTACGTCGGCTGCCGTCTCGTTGTCCAGGAGGCGGTAGACGAAGCGTGCGTCCTCGGGGTCGAGGTCGTTGCACAGCTCGGCGATGTCGGCCGGGTGCAGGTCGGCCAGCAGGGCTTTCACATTTTCCGTGTCCTTCTGCTCGATGTAGCCTTTGACCTTGTCAATATATTCTTCGTCTATTTCCATTTCTTTAATTGAGAATTGATAATTGAAAATGGATAATGGATAATTCTCAATTCTCCATTCTCAATTCTCCATTATTTAAGTATTCTTTCACTCGGTTCGTCAGCTCCACGAACTCCTGTACGGACAGCTGTTCGGGCCGCCGGTCGAAGAGGGCGGCTTGCGTCAGGGGGCAGTCCTTGCCCACGAGGGGCTTGATGGAGTTGCGCAGCGTCTTGCGTCGCTGGTTGAAGGTCGTCTTCACCACCTGCTTGAACAGGCGTTCGTCGCACCCCAGGTCGTGCGTGTCGTTGCGCGTCATGCGGATGACGGCGCTCTTCACCTTGGGCGGCGGGTTGAACACGTTTTCGTGGACGGTGAAGAGGTACTCCACGCTGTACCACGCCTGTACGAGCACGCTCAGGATGCCATACGTCTTGCTGCCCGGCCCTGCGGCCATGCGTTCGGCCACCTCCTTCTGTATCATGCCCGTGCAGCAGGGTATCAGGTCCTTGTTGTCCAGCATCTTGAAGAAGATCTGGCTCGATATGTTGTAAGGATAGTTGCCTGTCAGCACGAAGGGCCTTCCGTCGAAGAGCCGTGTCAGGTTCATTTTCAGGAAGTCGTCCTCGATGATGTGCTCCTCCAGTTGGGGATAGGCTTCGCGCAGGTAGGCCACCGATTCGTAGTCCACCTCCACCACCTTCAGTTCGCGCTCCTTGGGCAGGAGGAACTGGGTGAGTACCCCCATGCCGGGCCCCACTTCGAGGATGGGCAGGCCGGGACAGGCGTCTACCGTGTCGGCGATGTCCTGCGCCACCTTCAGGTCTTTCAGGAAGTGCTGGCCCAGAAACTTTTTAGGCTTTACCAGTCTCATATATCAAGTTTATTGTTACTTTTGTGCCCCACAAAGGTAGGAGTTTTAATGGATAATTGATAATTGAAAATGGAAAAATAGTTTCGACCGCAATCTTAATTATCCATTTTCCATTATCCATTATCAATTAACGAACGGAAAGATGACGAAGAAAGGATTTTATAGAAACCTGGCGAAGGTAGCGTTGCCTTTGCTGCTGGGTGCCTTCATTCTCTACTGGGTGTATCGCGACTTCGACTTCGCTCAGGCCGCCGTCGTGTTGCGCCACGGCATCCGTTGGGATTGGATGGCCCTTTCGCTCTTTTTCGGCGTGTGGAGCCATGTGGAGCGTGCCCTGCGCTGGCGTCAGACGTTGGAGCCGCTGGGTTGTCGTCCGCGTCCGTCCCATCTGGTCGATGCCGTCTACCTGTCCTACGCCACGAGCCTCGTCATCCCTCGCGTGGGCGAAGTGTCGCGTTGCGGCGTCCTTTCGCGCTACGACCGTGTGCCTTTCTCCAAGTCGCTGGGCACGGTCGTCACCGAGCGCCTGGTCGACACCCTTTGCATCCTGCTCATTACGGGTGTCACCCTCCTGCTCGAGCTTCCCGTCTTCGTCACCTTCTTCCGCCAGACGGGCACCAAGATTCCCTCGCTTGTCCACCTCCTCAGCTCCCCCTGGTTCTACGTCGCCCTGTTCTGCGTGGTAGGCGTCGTCGTGCTGCTCGTATGGCTGGCCCGCATGCTCGTCGTGTTCGAGCGCGTGCGTGGCGTGGTGCTCGACGTGTGGCAGGGCGTCATGTCCCTTCGCCGGGTGCGCAACGTCCCCCTTTTCCTGCTCCACACCGTCCTGATGTGGCTTTGCTACTTCCTCCATTTCTACCTGACGTTCTACTGCTTTCCGTTCAGTGCCGACCTCGGTCTTCAGGCCGGTTTGGTCATGTTTGTGGCAGGCACGTTTGCCGTCATTGTCCCCACGCCCAACGGTGCCGGTCCGTGGCATTTTGCCGTCATCACCATGATGATGCTCTACGGCGTTTCCTCGTCCGATGCCGCCCTTTTTGCCCTCCTTGTCCATGGCATCCAGACGCTGCTCGTCATTGTCCTCGGCTTCTGGGGCTGGCTGCATCTTGTTTTGAGCGGGAAGAAGGAGTGAGAAGGTGATTAGAGAAACTGTAATTGTAATTTGTATAAGTGATATAGCTTTTTTAGAATAAGGGATGAAGTGTGATGATGGCATGGTTGGTGGATAGCGAAGGAGGGTAGCATGTAATCTGCGATAATCATTAGTAAGCAGAGTTAAATAATAAGCATAGAAAATAATCGTGTTAGCAAAGTTGATATTCTATCTTTGCTAACACGGTTTAATTTGTCTTGTAATATTTGATGAATAAGATACGCTATTCTTCAACAATGTTTTTGAAGTTTCTCCAATTTTGAGCAATGTGATATTTTTCATAGCATCCTATTGGAACGTACAATGTCGCATTTTCATAATAGATATTAGCAAAACCTACTTTTGGAGGATTTTGTGCTTTTATATGAATTTCTTTAACGTTGACACAGCTTCTGTAGTCAAAACATTTTGCTTCAATCAATTTTTCCCCTAAATAAACCTTTTCTATTGATGTACATTTTCCTAAACATCCGTAAATCTGCTCAACATTATCAGGAAATCTAATCGATTTAAGAGATGTACAATAATCAAATACGGAATTATCAACGAAACGTAGTGATTCGGGTAAATCGATATTTTTTAGTGATGGACAATTAAAAAATGTAGACCTATTTAGACGAGTAATACCTTCGGGGACTTTAATGTATTCTAAAGATGAACATCTTTCAAAAGCTCCTTCACCAATTCCTTTGATAGATCTTGGTAATATAAGATTATTAAGCGATGTACACCCAGTAAAACACCATTCTCCTATGCTTGTTATATTGTCATATAGTTTTATGTGTGTTAAATTTTCACAATATTCAAAAGCGTAGTCGTGTATATAAATACATGAAACAGGTAAATACACCTCTTTTAAAGATTTACATTTACGAAACATAAATCTTCCAATGACATTGTTTTCGCTATAACATTCATGGTTATATATGTTTTCTGGAAAGCAATAAAAGTCTCCTCCTTCAACTATGTTAGCATTGGATAAATCTAAATACTCTAAAATGCCATCGGTCTCTTTCTCGATATAATCAACGCCAGCCATTTCTCTAATAATTCTAATATCTGAGCCATTTATGGGCCCTTCTATAAACAACTTTTTAATTTTAAGATGGTTTATATTTAGTTTATTCAATTCTCCTTGGAGTGAACCTGGATTCGACATTGAGATATTCAACCTGGCTTCTGAGCGTTGCGTAATGAATATAGTATCAGTAATGTTATTATTCGTTTTATCATAGAAAATAACTTCTGCCATTCTATCCTCAAAAGTTTCATTAGGAGCGATTGAAAAAAGTATGGTGTGATTTGACAAAGCTCTTGTTTCTATCTTACTAATCCATTCGACTTCAGGCATTTTTACTCCAAAATCAAAATTGCATTTTAGATCTACGCTAATTTCTCCGCCGTCTTCAGATATTTGATATTCTTTTTCATTTAGAGATAAAATGCTTGAGCCTTCTTGATTGACTTTTATTGTATCAGATAATTCTTTACTTTTAAAGATTATAAGCCCTTCCCTATTGTCGTATTCTAAACTCTTGTCAATAAAAAACGTGTGCTTATTTTCTTGTTTATTTTCCTCATGAATCCATTCTTTAGAACTTTCAGATATGACAACCTCATAATTAACATTGGATTCTACCTCAACGTCAAAATCTCCTCCATCACTATCTGCGTTTATTGATGAAGTAGATAGTGATATATATACTTCGTCTGGTTTTGAAGTTTCATCCTCAATAAAATCCTGCTCTGGCTTTGAACAAGAGCTAATCAAGACTAATATAAGTATATTATAAAATATAATATACAGTTTCTTTTTATTAATAATATTCATACACATATATTTAATATTTTGATGTAAATTACAAAAGGATTTGTATTAATACAGGGGTAATATGCAACCTTACATAAATGGATAATATATTACTGTATTTGTCTTTTTTATGATACAAATGTAATAAACTTTAATTATATTACCAAATGTATATATATGTTATATGTTATTGACTACACATTGCGATAAGACCGATCATTATTAGGATTACTATAACCCATCCAAAAATCGAAGATGCGTCTTCGTTTGAACTTCCTTCTGTCGCCTGTTTTTCAATCATCTCATACTTTTTCCTTTCCCTTTCTTCTTTTTGTTCTTTTGTAAGAAGTTGGCCAGGATTCCATTTGCAACCGCATTTTAAGTAAGTTATTTTTACTTTGCCGCTTCCTATAAATCCAGCTAAAAGTCCAACATCGCCTGTTAGGACGGCGCCTGTTAATGCTTTTCCTGCTCCAAATCCTTTCTTATTGGCAACTAATTGAGAACTTCCACAATTTGGGCAATACAGTTTATCTTCTTGCTCTTCCATAATAGATAATATTAAAGTTACACATAACACTCCTGATTATCTCACGCACAACCGTAAAAGAAAAGCGTG
>ULVE01057499.1_pt1 | contig 14777 bp, 14 predicted proteins | sample 1959161 | NCBI WGS metagenome assembly ULVE01 (sample SAMEA4835778, study PRJEB28245) | human gut metagenome | biome: gut microbiome; material: fecal sample | place: Denmark | collected 2008
ACTTGATAGTTAATTATACAAAAATATGTTAAATTCACGAAGTGTGTTCTGGACAGTCGTTAATCTAGTGTGCGGGGGGTATAAGAAGGTGTTCTTTATTAGTAGAATAGGCAAAAGGCTGTAAAAACGTTCGTTATATTTGTTGAAAAATTGTACTTTTGCAACAAACATAGAGATTGCATTATGATAGACAGTGTCGAGATCAATAATTTCCGTGGGATTCGTCACGGTAAGATTGATGGATTGTCACGGGTGAATCTTTTCTTTGGAAAGAACAACTGTGGCAAGTCATCGTTGCTAGAGGCTATCTTTCTTGTATGCGGGCAGTCCAATCCTCTTTTACCAGCTTCCATAAACGCAATGAGAGCCTATAAGCGCTTGGAAGAAAGCGATATTCATTATTTTTTCTATCGAATGGATTCATCGCGGGAAATTCAAATTTCGACTTCAGGCTCTCAGGAGCGTCATCTTGCCATTACCAGTTTTCGTGAGGCTGTCACTGATACAAATAGTGTTTCGACTGAACTCCCCTTTCATTACGGTCTGCTAATGAAATATAATACTAATGAAGGAGAATATTCTTCTGACGTTTTGTATGATGTTGGCGGCTCAAATCAATTAAAGCAGACAACACGTATCGATAACAGATACACTGAAAAACTAAGGTGCGTTTACCTCAGTCCTCGTTATGACTCGAATGCTTCCGTTGAGGGACTGCATAATATTATCTTGAATAAAGATGAAGACTTCCTTGTTGAAGCCTTGCGTGTTTTGGAGCCAAATGCAAAGAGCCCCGTCTTTATGGATAACATTATGTTCGTTGATGTTGGTTTGCCACAACGCATTCCTATCAATTTGATGGGTGATGGCATCAGAAAGATAGTTTCTTTCCTTACCAGTATCTATCAGTGCAAAGGTGGAGTGGTGTTGATTGACGAACTCAGCAATGGGTTCCATTATTCGGTCATGAAGCCTATGTGGGATGTTGTGATCCGGGCTGCCATCAAGAATGATGTGCAGATATTTGCTACCACACATGACGAGGATTCCATTAAGGGATTTCAGGAGGCGTTACAGAATGCCAAGGATAGCGGTGCCAAAGATGTCGCTGCTGCGTTTAAGCTTCAGCGAATAGCCGAAGATGAATTGAAATCATACCGTTATTCTATAAATCAACTTGGCTATGCCATGGAACAGGAGATAGAGATAAGATAGGAGGGCATGGAATGGTGAACATTTTTATTGAGGCGAAAGATACTAAGACTCCAGAGGCGGAGTTTCTTAGAGCTATACTTAACCGTTTGGACATTCCTGTTGAAGCATATTCTCTGAAACCAACTAATGGTTACACCAATCTGATGGATTCTGATAATGCCGCAAACATCAATGCAATGCGTGTTAACACTGATGTCGGTGAAAAGAATTTAGTTGTGTTTGACGCTGATAGTGTCAATAATAACGGAGGTCTTGAGAAACGCCGAGATCAGTTGCTACAGAAAAAAGAAGAATTGGGGTTGGAGTTTGAACTGTTCCTTTGGCCAGATAACAGCAATGATGGAGATGTAGAGATTCTTATGGAGAGCATCGCACGCAAAGACTTTTATCCTGAGTTCTTTGACTGCTTCGGTAAGTACGAATGCTGCATTTCACGGCGAAAAGATGATGATGGCAAGCAATTTTACAGTACCCCTAATCGTAAAGGAAAGTTGCATACCTATTTCACCTCGCTTCCCATATCCAAGACGAAGAAAGATAAAGTTGGAAGTGGATTATGGCAGTGGAACAATCCGGAAATATGGGATCTTGATTCGGACTCATTGACACCGATTAAGGAATTTCTTAAAAAACATCTGCTTTAATGGATAAGAACAAATGGACAGCGGAAGCGGTTAGTGACGCAGTTCTGAGGAATAATGATTATCTGGAGATAGTTGTCAGCAATTATCTCATGACTTTTATTGAGCGGCTTGAGGAATACGACATCAATCTACAGGATATTACCAATGTTGACCAACTGCACCAAAAGGTTCAGGAGGGAATCGAAAAACTGGAGCCTATGCGGAAAGAATTCCTTTCTGTAGTTGAGATATTCGTACCAAGCAAACATCCATTTCTAAAACGATATCTGCCAGTTTTTTTAGAAAAGTTGCTGAACTTCTACGAGGAGCATGGCATAAACCTTTACACTGGTACAAGCACTGACCTCCTCCGCAATGACCATTACCGTTTCTTTAATCAGTTTCTGTTGATCTCGCTTACCGCCATGCTTGTCGAGTATCGCTGTTTTGATGCATTACAGGCGATACTTCGTTCTAAGTATGTTGTATATTACAATGATTATCACATGGCACGAGAAGTGAATTTCATGCGTTTCCGTGAGTATAACTACACCCTGAATGAGTTCTTGAACACTAACCAGCCTAAACGGCTAAGCGTAACAGCGGACTACATGTACAAATATGCTAGTGTGGGTTTTGAAAAACTAATCAAGGCTGATATCCTGCTTTATTACATGTCCCTGTGGAATTCATCCAAAGAGATGTTGAACCCTTTTTGGTATCCTGAACTAAGCGTTTACAACCGCGACAAGTCTGTTTTACCCAACTTGGTGTCAAAGAAATATTTCGATGATACGAAAGTTTTGTTTGGAGTGGACACCGTCAAGCAGTTTAAAGATTTGCTTGATAATACCGATGATAGTTTGCAACACAATGGTTTGTACAGAGTGCCTCAGTTGAAAGATGGGTTGATGTACAATGCAGTGGCAAGTGAGGAGTGATTCCATAATTGTTTGTTTGTGATGCTATTGGGCAAGAAGGATCTACAATACTTGAGCGATGTCGTGACGATGTCGCTTTTCGGGATTAGATGTAATAATCTGAAATAATGATACTCAAATGGATTTTTGACCGGACAGTCGCACTGCTCGGCCTTTTGTTTTTGTGGCCTGTGCTGGTGGTTGTGGCGATCATGGTCAAGGTGAAGATGCCGGGCGGGCCGGTGTTCTTTGTGCAGGAGAGAGTGGGAAAGGACGGGAGGATATTCAAGTGCCATAAGTTTCGGACGATGAGGGTTCGGCCGGAAGTTGCGTTTTCCGGTGAGGCGGTGGCTCCTTCGACAAACTCAGGGACCGATTCGTGTGAGGATCCAGGGGCTGCTAAGGATGATGGCTGGTCTTCCGTTTCAGTGGCGGGGGATTCGCGGATCACGCCGTTGGGGGCGGTGCTGCGGCACTATAAACTTGACGAGTTGCCGGAGCTTTGGGACGTGCTGGTGGGGAACATGAGCTTCGTGGGGCCACGGCCGGACGTGCCTGGCTATGCGGACAGGCTGGAAGGGAGCGACCGCGACGTGCTGAAGCTTCGTCCGGGCATCACGGGGCCGGCGACCCTGAAGTACCGGCTGGAGGATGAGATGATCTCTGAATATGTCGCCTCGCGTCAGGCGTCGGGGGACACCCGTCCAATGCAGGAGATTGCCACTGAATATAATGACACGGTGATCTACCCTGACAAGGTTCGCCTGAACTGCTATTACTACCGTCATTACAACTTTCTCAAGGACATCGAGATGATCTTCGCCACCGTCCTCGGTTTCAAGGTCAGGTTCGCCGGCGAGGATCTATAGGGCTTTCCGTCCTGTCTTTAATTGAAATTTTACAAAGCACGCGCACACGAGATCCCCCTACAGGGCCTTCTACGGTGGTCGGGTGTGGCTGACCCTGTCATTCGGTAATAGGGTCAGCCACATGGAAGCACCTCTCATGCATTTCTGGGGCATGATGGCGTGGAAGTGGTTTGTAGAGGAAGTCGACTGAAGCGCGTCATAGTGACAAGGAGTCGATTTTCAAGAACTAAATATTTATCATATTATGTCAGAAAGAAAAACAATATATCTCTGTCTGGCTCACATGAGCGAGGAGGGATTAGAACAGAAGTATGTCAAGGAGGCGTTTGACACTAACTGGGTGGTTCCTATGGGGCCGAATGTGAATGCTTTCGAGAAGGATTTGGAGGCGTTCGTGAATAGCAAAACCAATGAAACTGAGCCGCTTGACAGGAAGGTGGTATGTTTGTCTGCCGGTACGGCTGCAGTTCATCTCGCTCTCTTGGCTTGCGGAGTGGGTCCCGGTGACGAGGTTTGTGTACAGTCTTTCACATTCTGCGCATCTTCTCATCCGATAACCTATCTCGGCGCAAAACCGGTGTTTATCGGTTCGGAGCCGGAGACGTGGAATATGGATCCTGCGCTTCTTGAAAAGGCAATCATTGACCGAAAAGAAAAAACGGGCAAATATCCGAAGGCGATTGTCCCGGTGGCTCTCTATGGTATGCCGTACAAGATTGACGAGATCATGGCTATTGCCGACAAATACGGTATTCCGATTGTCGAGGATGCAGCTGAGGGCATGGGTTCGCGCTTCAACGGCCAGGTTCTCGGAACTTTCGGCAAGTACGGCGTGCTGTCGTTCAACGGCAACAAGATGATCACGACTTCCGGCGGCGGCGCTCTTGTTTGCCGCAATGCAGAAGACGCCAATGAGGTCATGTGGTATGCGACACAGGCTCGTGACGCCTATCCATACTACCAGCACACTGCCATCGGCTACAACTACCGAATGTCCAATGTCTGTGCGGGTATCGGCCGTGGTCAGATGACTGTCCTCGATGCCCACATCGCTCACCATCGTCATGTGCAGAAGCTTTACGAGGAACTGCTGACCGATGTTCCGGGCGTACATATTCATAAGCAGCCTGAGGATCCGCGTTATGATGCGAATTTCTGGCTCTGCGCAGCGACATTGGACCCTTCCGTTCACGTTCAAGGTCAGGAAAATGCCTACAAGGAGGTGATCAAGACCGCAGTGGGCGGAGCTGCAGGTGTGATTCACGCCGTAGATTGTGCGACGACCGATTGTCAGCCGAACGAAAATGTGGAAGCTCTCCGCGTGTTCATGCTGGCCAAGAAAATCGAGTGCCGTCCAGTCTGGAAGCCAATGCACAAGCAACCGGTCTACGCAGGTGCCACAGCATACACCAACGACGTGGAAACCGCTCTCTTCAAGATAGGCTTCTGTCTCCCTGCCGGCCCATACGTAACCGACGATGATGTCCGCTACATTGTAGATTGCATCAAAGAGGCGATTCGGTAGGGGATGTAACGGCTCAGAGTCCTGCAGACAGTTTCGATTTACCGTAGAATGTATCCAGATGGTCATAGGCTATCTGGATATATCCGTTTTTGAAGAGTTTGTTCTTGCGTTCCGGCCACGTTTAGGCTATCGGCTTTAGGCATGGGCGCTTAACTTCGGCCCGTCAGGCAGAGTGGGAACCCTCTCGATGTACCGTGGTGTCATGCGTCCATATCCTCACCCACGATCTACGGAAGCCCTTGAGGGCTTCGCCGCTTATCGCGGCTGTCAGGCCGGGTGCAACTATGCGGAGGCGTTCGAGAAGGACGGTTATTCGGGCTGGAGCAAATGGCTGAAGAAGAACGGGATAACTGAGTGCGCATGCAATGCCCATGCCCGTCGGGAGTTCGAGGAGTCGAAAGCGGAGGACCCGTTGCCGTCGAGGGTCGGATTGGGGTTCTACACGTTGTTGAACATGGTTGAGCGGTATATCAAGGCTGAGGGGTTGACCGGAAAGCGCAAGAAGGACATCCGGATGGGGCTGGAGAAGCCGATATGGACGGCCTTCGTGTCGTGGGCGTCAGCCGAATATGATCAGCATCCGAAGGGAAGCGCGATATCTGGAGCGTTGGGCTATCTGTTAAAACGGAGAAAGGAACTTATGGCGTATCTGAAGAACCCGATAATGCCGATAGACAACAACGCGTGTGAGCGCGGGTTCAAGCCGCTGGTGAAGGGCAGGAAGACATCCCTGTTCTTCCAGAACCTTATGGGCGCATGGCGCGCGTCGATGATGTACAGCTTCTTTGAGACGTGCGCGATGAATCACCTGAATCCTCAGCAGTGGTTGACGTATGTGTTGAACAACATCAAGACCACGCCGGAGGACCAGTTGCCGAACCTGCTGCCGCAGAACTTTGACAAGAGTCTTCTGAAACTTGTCTAAACAAAAGAAAAACGAATCAGAAAAAATACGGCGAAAGCCTTAAAGGATAGACTGTGCCACGCAGCCTGGGTGTTGCTTTGTCAATATGGGTGTGCGGGGACGGTTACTGAACAGGAACATGGAAAAGAAAAATTTGTTTAGGACTATTACTGAAAACTATCAGCAGAGTGTCATAGAACCCATTAACCCATTTACGGTTGATAATCCTGACGCACTGGTGTATAACGGTAGGTCGCTGACAGGTCTTTATATACCTTTGAAGAAGGAACTGGATAATCCAGACCTTCTTCTGAGGCGTCTGTTCTTGTCAAGGCTCTCAATGAGCAAAGCTGTAAGTACACTTCTGATATTGTCAGAAGATAGCAATCATAGCTTTGACAATATGCCAGAGGTAAAAGGGGCTTTTGATGCTATACATAACTATGAGAACGACCGTGACTTGATGAATTATCTGAGAGATGATATTCACCAAAGGACACCGATACGTCCGGCTATTAGAAGACAGCGGATGAGACGCTTTTGGGGCACTATTGACTTCATAGAAAAGCATGGTATTGTACAAAATGTATTTGGAGGCCAAGATGAACGGATGGCGCTGACAGTGAAGAGTTGGAGTAATCCGGACAAAGCAAGAAGTTCGAAAGCGGCTGATTATGTGCATCCTTATCTTGTTTCTTCAAAAAGACGTACTAAGCAGTCGTTCAAGGAAGGCTATGAAGACCTGATGACAGTGACGACAATGTTCAACTATTCGATGTCTGATGGCATATTGAAGAAGAATGCAGAGGCTGATGATACGTTTATGTATCTGAATTCTGAGGGTATTGAGGAGGTGATGAAGAATGAAATGAATCTGCGTACGATGGTGTTTCTGGGTTATCTACCTGGAAGGATTGGAGTTGATGATGACCTCACGGAGCTACGTGACCATTATTATAGGTTTATGAAGGAGAAAAAATATCTGTAGTCTATGGGTAAGGGTAATAAGAAATTGGCTGACTCCGCTGCTTTACAGTTGCTGACCTTGTGCAACGGTAATGCACCTCTGATGACAAAGGCTCAGATAGTTCAACAGGAGTTTAACAAAGTGAGAACAGTGGATAAACTTGTAAAGAACCAGTCGCAGTTGATGCTTAACAAGGTGTTGCATTCAACGAGAGCAATGGATACGGGTATGAGAACATTACTTGAACTATATGGAGCTATGCCCGCTAATCAATACTCGATGGGCGCATATCTTGTTCAGTTGCGGAAGGGAAAGGATGGAGGATTCGGACGTCTGAATGGTGAGTTGTCGAAAAGGATACAGACTACCGTAGTTGACAAGAGGAATAGATTTCTCCATGCTGCCGGCCAGTACCCTACAAAGAGCGAGGCGGAGCAGATAATTGGTGATGTGGAGAGCTATCTTCAGACGATATTGAATTTGGCATAGTAGTGAGTTTTGATTGATATTAAGATGACAGAAACTCAGACACTCGCGCAACTGAAGCGTAAGTATGATGCAGAGATGGTGTCTGCACTGTTAGGTGCTGGCTTCACCAAGAACGCTTATGGTAAAGCATTAAACTGGACCGAACTGTTGATGGACTTGGTGGTAAGCGTTCACTTCTCCGCCTTGCCTTTTGAAAAATAGGATTCACCTTTGCCGAAATCAAATTTCAAGGCAAATGGAAACAAAGAATCAAACAGCACAGGAATCCGCCCAGTCGGGCGTGGTTGATTATGCGGCGGCGCTGCGTCAGTATCACAGATACGGCCGGGGTCGTTCAATGAAAAAGTTTTGCGAGGACGAGGGGTACGACTACTGGAAGTTCTGCAAGCTGGCGAGAGAAGGTCAGAGCGAGATGGATGCGAGGATCATCGCGGACAAGCATCCCGTTTTCATAGAGGTAAATCCAGATGTGCCTCAATCATCGGTGCAACGCGATGAGCCGATGAAGGTTTGTGAGATCCGCATCCGGTTCAACAATGGTCAGGTTATGAGTCGCAAGGGCGGTGATGTGGAGGAGGTCATAAGTGCAATCCGCAAGATTCTGAACTGACAATGATATCGATAACGAGCGAATATGGGCTGTACCTGTATACGGGCAAGGTAGATATGCGGAAAGGTATCGACGGCCTTTGCTGAATCATCAGCGAAGACTTAGGTCACAATCCCCGGAAGCCCAAGAGCGTATATGTGTTTAGCGGGCGCAACCCCAGAGTGAAAAAGGTTCTCATACGCGAATACAATCGCTATGAACTAACGACGATCCGGTTGGACGAAGGCCGTTTTTTAAGGCCGCTGACGGATCCTGAACGTGTCGGAGGTAAAATTTGCTGGTCGGACTTTGTTATGCTGACAGAGTGCGCGGCAAGCACTTCTGCGGTGGGTAACTACTCAGGTGCCCCTGTCCTGACCATAAACCGAGGATGACGCGAGGCTTTCACCATCCCGCTGAGACTTTTTTCAAAAATCATCTTCATGCCGCAAGGTCGTGTTCCCGACCGCCAAAAATCTGTCGTCTGCAGCCTTCTGCGGGTTCTGCGGAGGCGCTCAAAATCTTTCATTCGGTCCTCCACGCGAAGGGGCGCCGACCCTGCCAGAAATCTCGGAAGCCACATTTAACACACTGTCGCTCAATATATTATATTTGTATATATCAAATCTTTTCCTTACTTTTGCGGCATGAAAAAGGACTTCAACACGGGATTGAGAAAGGGCATCGAGGCGGACCGGGTGAAACTCACCCGAAGACGCAAGTTGCTCCTTCGGGAAATGGGGCTCGCCGAGGATCTCGACTCCACGGAGCTCGCGGAGAAACTTCACGCGCAGGCCCTTGTCGCCGATGTCTTGAACCGCAATCTTGTCCGCAGGGACGAGGAGATAGAGAAACTCAAAGCCAGGATCGCGGAACTTGAGGGCGGAGCCAAACCCGTTGCGAAGACCAGCGCCAACAGCAGTGTCCCTCCCTCCAGGAACCCGATAGGCGTTCCTCACACGCAATCCCAACGGAAGCCCTCCGGCCGGAAGACCGGCGGGCAGAGGGGGCATCAGGGCGGCACGCGGCTGCAGTCCGGGGATGTGACCGGGACGGAGCGCTGGTATCCCGCGGCCGTCTGTCTCGTGTGCGGCAAACCGCTGGACATGGAATCCGCGACAATCGCCGCCACGAGGCAGGTGGCGGACATCCCGCTTCCGATCATGGCGGCGGTGACGGGGTATCTCCAGATGCGGGTGAAGTGCTCCTGCGGCCACTGCTGCAAGGGCAGGTTCCCCGAGAACGTGAACGCCCCGGTATCCTTCGGCCCCAACATCATGGCGCTCGCCTCGTACCTCAGCACCTATCAGAACGTCCCGTTCAAGCGGCTCACGCACCTGTTCGAGACCATCTTCGGGCTCCACGTCAGCGAGGGGACCGTGTCCAACATGCTGAACACCATGAAGAGGATCTCGAAGAAGCCTTACGAGATGATCCGCAGGAAGGTCGCGGCCGGAAAGGTTGCCGGAGCGTATGAGACGGGGGTCAACGTGAACGGAAAGAACAGCTGGCTCTAGGCCTTCCAGAACAAGGCCGCGACCTATCTGGCCTTTGACAAAAGCAGGAGCCACGACGTGGTGAACAGGAACTTCTCGCCGGAGGAGCAGCGCGGGACCGTCTGGGTGACGGACCGCTGGCCGGCCTACTTCATGGGGGATGTCGGGATGGAAGACCATCAGGTCTGCATAGCCCACCTGCTGCGGAACCTCACCTACACGGCGCAGGTCTTCCCGGATGACGCCTGGAGCCTGGACATGCTTGACCTCCTGCGGGACTCCGTGCACCGGAGGAACCAGGGGGAAGTCGGGGCGGGGACGCGGAAGAATATGGAGGCGCGGCTGGACGAACTGCTGGCGCGGCCGCCGGTCTACGCGAAAGAGGACGGGGACGGCACCGAATTGGACAAGCTCAAGAAAGGCATCGCCAAACACAGGGACCACATCTTCACCTTCCTCACGAACCCCGCCGTCCCGCCCACGAACAACGACAGCGAGAAGGCCTTGCGGCCGGCCAAGACCAAACTCAAGGTCAGCGGATGCTTCCGCACGGAATCCGGCGCGGAGAACTACGCCACCGTCGCCTCCGTCATACAGACGGCGGTCAAGAACGGGCAGAACCCCTTCGAGGTCCTCAGGGTCATTGCGGCCCTTGCGGCCCTTGCGCTGGCATAGCATCATTGCTTCAATCATTATTGACAGACAGGGGAGCAGGGCCACCGGTCTATGGCCGTGGTATCTGAGTAGTTACATATATATCCTTTTTTAGTTACTTTTAAATATTAATATTATGTTATACACAAATGAACAATTAGTATCTAAAGGCTTTGATCATAGAATTGCAGTAAAAAGATATCTCTATAAATATTTGAATCAAAAGAAAGAATTTAAACGCCTTAAACCACATGAAAAAGATTATTTGTTTGGATGGATGCGTGTATCTTATAATGAACAAGGTAAGCCTGCTTTTGATTTATATGAGGAGACTGAGGCACAAGAGTATATATTTTTTAATATAGTCCTGACATATGGAGAAGATATTGATAAATTTGAAGGGCCAATAATGGGACCGCATGGTAAATTGATGGATGAGGAAATACGTAAGGATCATGCTTTTTTTGATAAATATTTATCAATATGGAAAAAGCAAATAGAAAAACGTAATGGGCCATATCTATCAATCATTGCTCCCATGCTTTATCAGAAGTTGAAAGAATTAAAAAGTGTTTGTTCATCAGAAGATGAATATAATTCACGTGAAAGGTACTGTTATGGCATATTTTTTTATATATATTATAAGTCTAAATTGTTATTTGAAGAGAATAATAAGCGATGTTTAATCTTTAAAATTAAAGAGTTTGCTTTTGTTATTAATATATATACTTTTTGTCATATATTTACTAGACATTATGTTCCTAGCTTAAATAAAGGTTTGTCTGTCTCTATGAATAGTAAGATTCCCTATATTGACGTAAATAATTTTGTTGAAACTCTGAAGGGGCTAATCGTATTGTATTTTAATGAAGATGATAGCTTGGATATAGCAAAAGAATATATGTTGTTCAAATTTATGAATGATCCATATATCCTTTGGATGAAATATAAAAGAATGGATGAACTGTCAAAAAATATGGGGTTTGAAGTGCGATCTTTTTATAAATGTGAAGAAGAAGCAGATATCTCTAAATTTGATGGTAAAAAAGAAATTATACTTTCTAAAGGTTGTTTTTGTTATATATAATAAGAAGGAGAATATAGGTAATTAAATTATTGCAAAATGTTTAAATTAATAGCTGTTAAAGTATTGGAAGGATGTCGTAAGTCGGTATGTAAATGTTTGAGTGTCGGTAAAATGTATTACTTTAATAATGACTACTACATTACTGATGATAGTATATGTCTTCGCGATGAATATATAAGACTATTGCCAGATGATTTTTTTTCATTAGACGCTACTTCAACTTTGCAGATAAATATTTCTGCTGTGGTTGGTATGAATGGTGATGGCAAGAGTACATTGATGGAGTTGGTAATGCGCTTGATTAATAACTGCGCAAAACACTATAGACTGGCAGATAAAGATAACTTATTGCAAATAGTTAGAGTGAAAGCTGAGTTGTATTATTTACTTGATAATGTAGTATATTGTATAAAAGAGGCAAAAGAAGATAACTATGCAAGTCTGTGGAAATGTGCTGATATGAGTGACTCTGATGTACGGCAATGGAATAAAATAATGACTCCAGTTAAAAGTGTCAGTAGAATGAATGAGTTGTTTTATACTATTGTGTCTAACTATTCTCATTATGCATATAATACAAGAGATTTTAGAGAAGAATGGTCTGATAAAGTACAATCAGAGGAAGATTGTAAGAAATGTTGGCTACATTACTTATTTCATAAGAATGATGGTTATAGAACCCCAATAACAATTCATCCATATAGATATGAGGGAAATATTGATGTTAATCGAGAAGCTGAGTTGACAATGCAAAGGCTTGTGGCATTATATATACAAGAAGCTAATCCTAAAGAGAATAACAATTCATTTAGAAGAATTGGAAGTAAAGATGCTGAACTTTTGCAGTTAACTGATATTGGATATTCAAAGTTGCAAGAGTTTACTATTATTCAATTTTTTGAAGATAATAAATCTATTTCTTTATTGCTGAATTATATAAAAAAAATTGAGGACAATATAAGTGCATATGATGATTTTGAAGTGGAGAATTTGCAAGATAACATGTTGGAAACTGTTGAATGTTGTCTTGACTTATTAACGGGCACAAATGATGAACCCTATAGTGAGTTCATACGTGCTTTTTATGTGTGGATTGGCAATAAGAGAGGTGTTTGTTCTAGCAAAAGTGATTTAAGAAAGTTCTTGAATTCTATGAGGAAATTCAATAATAGCATTAAAATAACTCGTCTTCCATATAATGAATTTGCCAAGAAATATAAGAGATATGATAAACTTAATGTTAAACAGTTAATAAGAATTAGGTTTGTATATGATGTCTTGAATAGCTGGGAATTCCCAGTAGATATACTATTGAAAGAATATGAGGATTTGAACGAGATAGAGCGTTGCCAGCACTACATTATTTATAAAACAATAAGTATTTGCGCAATATATCCAGAGTATCGTGACTTTGTTGATAGTATAGAGCGAGGATGGAATAATAATGGACTAGTATTCAATAATTCTGTTATTAAAGAGGTCGTAGAGAAGATTAAGAAAGATAAAACTCATGTTACATTAAAGCTACGCCAATGTCTAAACTTTATAGAACTATGTAAAAAAGAAAACAGTAATATCTTTGAGAAAGTGTCTGATATAGAACTATATAATAAATTAGGTAATGAATTGAAGGGGGGGATGTTCATTAGATTTGATGATTTAAAATCATATTTTAAGAGAGAGCCATTTCCATTGGATTTATTACCTCCACCAATATACAAAACAGACATTCTGTTTTGTTCTGAATTGGACTTGGATAATTATATTCCATATAAATATCTAAGTTCTGGAGAGAAACAATTGCTGAATAATTTTGGTGCATTGATTTATCATTTAAGGAATTTGGATTCTGTTACAGACGATGGTAGAATATACGAGAACGTTAATGTTCTTTTTGAAGAAATTGAGTTATATTTTCACCCTGAATATCAACGGATGATTATAAAAGTACTTGTAGAAAAATTACATGCATTGGGATTAAATCATATCAGAAGGATTAATATTACGTTTGTTACACATTCTCCATTTATTTTGTCGGATATACCTTTATGTAATGTGCTATTCCTTAAGGATGGTAAACCTGTAATTAGAAGGATTCAGGAGAATACATTTGGAGCTAATATTCATGGATTATTAAAGAATGGATTCTTCCTGCCATCTTTACCAATGGGAGAGTTTGCATACGATAAGATTAACGAACTATTTGAAAAGCTTAATGGATATAAATTGGATCCTAACAATCGAGAACATCGGGATTGGTTCTATTCAAATATTATGAGAGTTGGTGAACCATACCTAAGAGAACAATTAATGAAATTATATAATATGCATTATTCAGTTTACGTACAATGATAGATATTAGGAGAGGTAGATATGTAAATCTGATTGCTGATGAATGGCTTGGCATGGTAATGAAATTCTTTAATGATCCTTGTCGTCCATATATACAATTGTCACCTAATAAAAGACTGTATTTTGCTTCGTATGCTCACAAATTGAGATACGAATGTTTATGTCAGATTTCTGTATATGCCAAAAATAGGAAACATAGAAAAGCTTGTGTGAGAAAACTATATTATTGGTGGCAACACCTTAATGATATCATATTGATTAGTCCTGCTTCTATGGATTCACAAATAGAAAAATGGAAAACGAAAAAAATAGGAGACATTATATTATTGAGAGCATTATCTAATATCTTAGTGAGATATTACGAGACTTTATCTAATAAATATGGGCACGATTTGGTGAACATATTAAATATAAAAACATGTCCATATTGTAATAGACAGTTTATATATACTTTTAAAGGACGAGCAGCAGAAAGACCTGAATTAGATCATTTTTATTCGAAAACTGTCTATCCTCTTTTTTGTTTATCATTTTATAATCTTATTCCTGCTTGTCATTCTTGTAACCATGTGAAATCTGAAGAGAAGATCGGTTTAAATCCTTATTCTAGGGCTTTTAGAAGGAAGTTTGTTATAACAGATAAAAGAGGAGGTCAACTTACGAAATCTCAAATATATAAATTGACGGAAAAAGAAATCAAATTGGATTTTTCAGGGAATGATATTGCAGAAGAAATAAATGAAAAAGTATTAGGGCTAAAAGATGTATACAACAAGCATACTGATTATGTAAAGGAACTAATTGATAAATCTATGGCTTATGATGCTTATGCGAGAAAAGCTTTAGTGGAAAGTTTTCAAGGTGCTGGATATCACCCTCGCCAAGTGTATGATTTTATATGGGGTAGACATTTGATGGATGCTGAGTATGAAGATAGGCCTCTTTCTAAATTAACAAAGGATATTTTGGATTTATTGGATATAAAGAGAAAATAGTCATTAATAAATAAAAGTATAATACTCCCGGATTTTAATACAGGTGCTTAGGTTAAAAAACAATAACTTCGCACCATGAAGCAGACAAGGAA
>ULVE01068130.1_pt1 | contig 14474 bp, 10 predicted proteins | sample 1959161 | NCBI WGS metagenome assembly ULVE01 (sample SAMEA4835778, study PRJEB28245) | human gut metagenome | biome: gut microbiome; material: fecal sample | place: Denmark | collected 2008
CCGTGTGAAACGGATTTACAGCAAAGAGTAAAAAAGAGAATCCCGACGGAGCCGGATGCCGGGGCGGTGGCAGAGGCGGGGTTTTCGATAAATGGAATGAAGATATGTCGCAGGAACGAAAACCGGGACAGCCGGGTACGCTTTACCTGATTCCGTGTCCGATCGCCGAGGATACGCCCGTGTGGGACGTGCTGCCGGCGGCGAACCGGGCCGTGATCGACTCGCTGGATTATTTCATCGTGGAGAATGTCCGCTCGGCGCGGCGTTTTCTGTCGAAGGCGGGCTTCGGCCGTCCGATCGACAGCCTGGAGTTCCGGGAGCTGAACGAGCATACGACCGATGCCCGGGCTGTGGACGAGATGGTGCGTCCGATTCTTGCGGGGCGTTCTGCCGGAGTGATCTCCGAGGCGGGTGTGCCGGGAGTGGCCGATCCCGGGGCCCTGGCGGTGGCCCGGTGTCACCGGCTCGGAATCCGCGTGGTGCCTTTGATCGGTCCTTCGTCGATCATCCTGGCAGTGATGGCGTCGGGGTTGAACGGACAGTCGTTCGCCTTCAACGGCTATCTGCCGGTCAAACCGCCCGAACGGGCCCGGGCGATCCGGACGCTGGAACGGCGTGCGACCGGCGAGAGGCAGTCGCAGGTTTTTATCGAGGCTCCTTACCGGAATGCGAAGCTGCTCGGGCAGTTGCTCGAGGTATGCGCCCCCGATACGCGGCTTACGCTGGCCGTCGATATTACCTCGCCGCAGGAGTATATCCGCACGCTGACGGTTCGTGAGTGGCGCTCGGCCCTGCTGCCGGAAATGGATAAACGGCCTGCAATTTTCATTTTGGGCTGATGCTTCTGCCGGTTGGTATATATTTTGGACAATAGAGGAGTGGAAAATCAAATAATACATCAGATATGGACAAGGAAAAGGTTTATAATGAAGCGGTTGGCGGCGACGAAGGCTTCGCGGCGGGCGATGGGTATCCCTCCTGCGACGGGGAGCCGTGTGCCAATGTGACAGATGAAAGCTCTGCCGATGCTGACACAATGGCAGGGGATAGGAATACACCGAAAGCGGCTTCGGAGGAGTTGCCTTCGCGCGACTGGGAGGCGGAGATTGCGGAGTGGCAGGACAAGTACCTGCGTTTGCAGGCCGAGTTCGACAATTTCCGCAAGCGCACGCTGCGGGAGAAGATGGAGCTGGTGCAGAGCGGAAGCGCCGAGTGCGTGAAGAATTTCCTGCCTCTGATGGACGATTTGCAGCGGGCGCTGGAAGCGATCGAGAAGAGCAATGACCTGGAGGCGCTTCGTGAGGGTGTGAAATTGATCGCACAGAAGTTCAGGGAAACGCTCAAGAAACAGAATGTGAAGGAGATCGAGGCGCTCGGACTGGAGTTGGATACCGATCACCACGAGGCGGTTGCCCGTTTCGATGCCGGGAAGGAGAAGAAGGGCAAGATCGTCGATGTGGTACAGCCCGGTTACAAGATGGGCGACAAGGTGTTGCGTTTTGCGAAAGTGGTCGTCGGAGAGTAACGGGCGTTTTCGTTTAACGGGCGCGGAGTTGCTCCGTCGCGCACTATTGTGCCGAGCGTAGAGTGTGAAAATACGACTATTGAAAAAGAATATTGAGCCGGAATCGAAGTCCGGCATTCGAATACTATGGCAGAAAAGAGAGATTACTACGAAGTGCTTGGCGTGGCGAAGAACGCCAACGCGGATGAGATAAAGAAAGCTTACCGAAAGGCGGCTATCAAGTATCACCCGGACAAGAATCCGGGGGATAAGGAGGCCGAGGAGAAGTTCAAGGAGGCGGCCGAGGCGTACGATGTGCTCTCCAATCCCGAAAAGCGAGCCAGATACGATCAGTTCGGCCATGCCGGAATGAGCGGTGCGGCCGGAGCCGGCGGCGGGTTCGGCGGATTCGGCGGCGGGTTCTCGATGGAGGACATCTTCTCGCAGTTCGGCGATATTTTCGGGGGCCATTTCAGCGGCGGAAGTTATCGGACCTCTTCGAGCGGCGGCCGTCGCGTAAGCCGTGGTACGGATATCCGTGTGCGGGTGAAGCTCACCCTGGCGGAGATCGCTGCCGGAACGGTCAAGAAGCTCAAGATCAACAAGCAGATCGCCTGTCCTAAATGCGGAGGTACGGGAGCCAAGGACGCCAACTCCTATTCGACTTGTTCGACCTGCAACGGAGCGGGGTATGTGAATCGTGTCGAAAATACCTTTTTCGGTCGGATGCAGACCCAGAGCGTGTGTCCCACGTGCGGCGGTACGGGCAAGGTGATTACCAATAATCCCTGCGACGAGTGCAAGGGCGAAGGGACGATCAAAGGCTCCGAGGTGGTGGAGATTCGGATTCCGGCCGGTGTGGGCGATGGAATGGTATTGACGGTGTCGGGCAAGGGAAATGCGGCTCGTCACGGCGGTGTGAACGGTGATTTGCAGGTGGTGATCGAGGAGGAGCGGAATCCGGAATTGCTGCGCGACGGAAACGACCTGATCCATAATCTGAATATTACGGTTCCGACGGCTTTGCTCGGCGGTTCGGTCGAGGTTCCGACGGTCGATGGCCGGGCGCGGATCAAGATCGCACCGGGTACGCCTGCGGGCAAGGTGCTGCGGCTGGCCGGCAAGGGCTTGCCCGACGTGAACGGTTACGGACGCGGCGATATACTGGTCGTGGTGGATGTTACGGTCCCCGCCAAGCTCAATGCCGAGGAGAAGCGGTTGGTGGAGCAACTGGCCGCACAGCCTTCCTTCCAGCGGGCCGAGGCGTCCAAAGGACACAACATTTTCGACAGGATGAAGAGTTTCTTCCGGTAATTTCCGGTCGAAAAGTGAGAGCTCCCGGAGTGACATGGCTGGTTATTCCGGGAGTTTTTCGTATCTTTACCGAAGAAATAACCGGTTTGGACGGCTGCATTCCGATCGGGCGTAACACGACGTGTTGCGGGCCCCGTATTTTTTGCGGATGACGATGAAGCGTGCCGGTGCGATTCGTCGATTCGGAGCCTTGTGTGGGCCGCTGCTGTCTTCACCTTAAAAAACAGAATTTTATGTCCGGTTTTACGCCGTTTAAGAAACACGCCAATAAATTCAACTACCTGCCGCGCTACTACGATCCCGAGAAAGAGGAGCGCGACCGGCGTCGTGCCGAGCTGCGCGGCGAACGGGCCGAGGATGCGGGCAAAGAGTATAAGCCGGGACAGTATATCCGTACGCAAAGTCAGGCCCGGGCGGCCCGCCGCCGCGAAGAGATGTCGCGAGGCTCCGGCCGTATGTGGATGATGGTCGTACTGGTCGTGCTGGTGCTTTTGTTCTTGGTGTTCGGCTATCCGCGTGTGGTCGCGTTCATTTCCGACATGCAGAAACCCAAAACCCCGCAGACCGAGGAGTTCAATCCCTACACTCCGATTACGGTCGTCCCTAACGATTATGAGGAGTAATGGCTGATCGTATCAAATTACTGCCCGAGGTCGTTGCGAACCAGATTGCCGCCGGTGAGGTGGTGAACCGTCCGTCGTCGGTGGTGAAGGAGATGATGGAGAACGCGATCGATGCCGGAGCCCGCAGCGTGAAGGTCAATTTCCGAGACGGCGGCAAGGAGCTGATTCAGATCGTGGACGACGGTTGCGGCATGTCGCCCATCGACGCCCGCATGGCTTTCGACCGGCATGCTACCAGCAAGATCTCTTCGCTGGACGATATTTATGCGCTCAAGACGTTCGGCTTCCGGGGCGAGGCGCTCGCGTCGATCGCCGCCGTGTCGCAGGTGGAGCTGCGTACGCGCCAGGCGGAGGATGAAGTGGGTACGCTCACGACGGTCAATGGCGGTGAGTTCGTTTCGCAGACCCTCGCGGCTTGTCCTGTGGGGTCGCAGTTTTATGTGCGCAATCTGTTCTACAACGTGCCTGCCCGCCGTAAGTTCCTCGAAAAGAGTACGACTTCCACGGGGCAGATCAAGTCCGAGTTTCAGCGGGTCGCGCTCTGCAATCCGCAGGTGGGGTTCGAATTGCTGATGAACGATCAGCCGCTCTATCGGTTGCCCGCTGCTTCGCTGGCTTCGCGGATCGTCGATGTGGTGGGGCGTCATATCAAACAGAACCTGCTGGAAGTCGATGCCGACACGTCGATCGTGCGGGTGACGGGCTTCGTGGGCCGTCCCGCTGCCGCCAAGAAGAGCAATAGTTCGGAACAGTATCTTTTCGTGAACGGGCGTTATTTCCGCTCCCCCTATTTTTTCAAGGCGATCCTGAAGGCTTACGAGAAGCTGATTCCCGATGCCTGTTCGCCCTCCTATTTTCTCTACCTGACGATCGACCCTTCGCGGATCGACGTCAATGTCCATCCCCAGAAGACCGAAGTCAAGTTCGCTGACGAAGAGGCCGTGTGGCAGATCATCAACGCTGCCGTGCGGGAAACTCTCGCCAAGACGGGAGCGGTGCCGCTCATGGATTTCGATCAGACGGACAGCGTCGAGATTCCGGTGCTGACCAAAGGGGCCGTTTACCGTGAACCCAAGGCGATGTCGAACGAGAGTTACAACCCTTTTCGTGCGGATTACGCTTCCGATGTGTCGGAACGGATGCCCGACGTGGATTTTTCGGGCTTCGACGCTCCTTACGACGGGGAGATGCCTGCCGGAAAGGGTGTGGGGGCGGAGGATCGATACGACGAGATGATCCCTTCTGCCGGGTTCGCTCCGACCGAAATGGAGTTCATTCCTTCTGCCGGGGAACCGGTGCAACAACGGCTGATGGACGATCCTGCGGCTTGTTTCAGCGGTGTGACGGTGCTCGGCAACGGGTATGCCTCGGCGCTGTACGGCGGCAAGTGGGTGGTCGTGGACCTGCGCCGGGCGCGGGAACGGGTGTTGTACGACAATTACCTGCTGCTCCTGACCAACGGATCGTCGGTCAGCCAGCAGCTCCTTTTCCCGGAGCGTCTCGCGTTTTCGGAAAACGAATATGCGTTGCTCGAGGAGAATGCGGTCGATTTCGCGGCGTTGGGTTTCGACCTGGAGTTTTGCGGCGGCGGAGCCGTCGAGGTAAAGGGCGTTCCGGCCGACATTCCGCACGATACGATCGACCGGTTGATTTACGAATTGCTGCAGGAGTTCGCCGTGCCTGTGGACGTTCAGGCATTGCGGCGCGAGAAGATCGCCGCTGTCATGGCTTGCAGCGGAGCCCGCAGCATGTCCCGTACGATTTCGACGGAGGAGGCCGAATCTCTGCTGGGGCAGCTCTGCGAAGGCGGGAATGTCAGCTTCACGCCTTCGGGCAAGGCGGTCATGGCCGAAATCACACTGGAAGAAATCCGCAATAAACTTGGTTGAGAGGTTGCCGGAAGGGATATAATCGTTACATTTGCATCTAAATCTTACTTTGTCTATGAATAATAGCCGCTATTTTTCTTCGACGCCTCCCGTAGTGCTGAACCTGATTATCATCAATGCGTTGATGCTTCTTGCGACCGAGCTGCTGCCTGTCGGGAACAGAATCGTCGGGGCGCTGGCGCTTTTCAACGTCGAGAGTCCGTTGTTCCATTCCTACCAGTTGGTGACTTATATGTTTCTGCACGGTGGATTTTCCCACTTGTTTTTCAATATGTTCGCCTTGTGGATGTTCGGTCGTACGCTCGAATACGAGTTGGGGTCGAAGCGCTTTCTGACCTACTACATGGTGTGCGGCGTCGGTGCCGGGGTGTTGCAACTGTTGGTCGGCTGGCTGGAATACCGCTATGGCAATGTCGGTATGATGGCCCTGATGGTGCCGACGGTCGGAGCTTCGGGTGCCGTGTTCGGTCTGCTGCTTGCTTTCGGCGTAATGCACCCCAATGCGGTCATCATGCTGCTCATTCCGCCGATTCCGATGAAAGCCAAGTGGTTCGTGGTCGTGTATGGCGTGATCGAACTTTTCTTCGGCATTTCGGGCCGGATGGACGGTGTCGCCCACTTCGCCCATGTCGGCGGTATGTTGTGGGGATTCCTGCTGCTCTATTATTGGAAACACAAAGGGGTGATCCGCTATTGATCGATGAGCAGGGAGTATTACGACGATTACAGACACGGTGCTTCCCGGAAACGTCGGAAAAGTTTGCCGGGCAGCGTGTTCAACGGGGTGATGCTGATCCTTTCGGTCGCGACGGGTGCGGCCATGATCGTAACGCTGCTGGCACCGTTCGTGCACCCGGGGCGAACCTGGATTTTTCCGGTGCTGGGGTTGGTCGCTCCGGCGGTTTATGTAATCACCCTGCTGGTGACGTTGTACTGGATCATTCGGTGGCGGTGGCGCATTGCCCTTCCGCTTGTCGTACTGTTGCTGGCGGGCCTTTTCAAGGTGCCGCTCTTCCTGAAGCCGGAGTTGCGCCGTCATTACGGCGAAGAGACGAGCTTCGGCCGGGGGGTGATCACCCTGCTGACTTTCAATGTTCGCAGTTTTTATAACGACCGGGGACAGTGGAGTTTCGACGGGGTGACGGAGGTGATCCGCCGTGTGAATCCCGATATTGTCTGCTTACAGGAGTTCAACCGTACCTCGAGCAAGGCCGAAGAGTTGGATTCGCTGTTATCCGATTACGATCGTACGGTGGTTATGGAGGGGAACAGACGGGATCCTGTATTTCCGCTGGCGCTTTATACCAAATACCGGATCCTCGGAAAATCTCATTCGATATTGGGTCCTATGAAGCAGGACGGGCAGTCGGTATGGGTGGATCTGCTGGTGGGGGACGATACGATTCGGATCTTTAACAACCACTTGCATTCGACCGCAATTACCGTGCATGACGATAAGTATCTTTCGGAGCATCAGTTTCTTACGGATACCGCTGGCGGAGCGAAAATCAAGAATATCTTCCGCAGGTTCCGCGACAACAGCATGTTGCGGGCGGCACAGGCGGACACGATCGCTCGGGCGATCGCTGCGACTCCGGGCTGTAAGATCGTTTGCGGTGACTTTAACGATACGCCTATGTCCTATGCCTATCGGGTGATGGCACAAGACCTCGACGATGCTTTCCGGGCGAGCGGTAAGGGGTATTCCTATACTTTTCGCGGATTCATGGATGTTTTGCGGATCGATTACGTCCTCTATTCCGAAGATTTGGAGTGTCTCGATTACCAGGTTTTGTACGATGTGGATTTGTCGGATCACTATCCGGTCGTAGTCCGGTTGAGGCCGGTTAAAAAATAGTTGTTGTTATGATTTTGGATTCATTGAGAAACTGGGCTTTTTATTGCGGGGCCGATTCCCGGTTGAAGCGGGCGTTGGAATACCTCGCAGCGGCCGATTTGAATACTCTTGAGCCGGGGCGGTACGAGATCGAAGGAGCTGAAATTTTTATGAAAGTGACAGAAGGGGAGCTCAAACGGGAAGAGGAGGCTTCGCTGGAGGTGCACGATAAATATATCGACGTACAGGTATTGATCGCCGGCGAAGTCGAAACGATGGGTTGGCGGGAGCGTCGGGAGTGCCGTGTTCCCCGGGGGCCTTTCGATGCGGAAGAAGACATTCGGTTTTTTGCAGACCGGCCGCAGCTTTTCGTCGGGATCAGGCCTGGACAGTTCGTCGTTTTCGGTCCCGAGGACGCCCATGCTCCGATGATCGGTCGGGGACGGATCAAAAAGGCGGTCGTAAAGGTGATGAAATAGGGGCTTGTGCCGCGTGTCGCAGGACTCGGAAAGAGATAGAAACTAAACAGGGACGGTGCCAATGACGGCACCGTCCCTGTTTATTGCGGACGAATCGGGATTTTCTACCGGATTTTTTCGGCAATGGCTTTGGCAAGTGCCGTGCAGCATTGTGCCCCCTGATCGTCGTATCCCTGTTTCATTTCTGTCGGCTGGCAGATGGCCTCCCATTTCATTTTCTGGGCGAATTCTCCCAGCAGGCGTACCGCTGCTCCAGCCCAGGTATAGGAGCCGAAATAGGCGAATTTCCGGCAGGGAATGCAACGTTCGCTGATTTTTTGCAGCAGGGACCCGACTTCGGGGAAGAGTTCGCCGTTGTAGGTCGGAGAACCCACGATCAGCGTGTCGTATTTGAAAATGTCGCGGATGACATTCGAAATGTCGGCATACGAAAGGTTGTAAACGATGATGTTTTTTACACCCTGTACGGCCAGCTCCCGAGCGATTTTCTCGGCCATCTGGGCCGTATTGCCATACATCGAACCATAGGCGATCACCACACCCGGTTCGCCTTCGTAGCGACTCAACTGATCGTAGATACCTATTACGCGCCCGATTTCCTGCTGCCATACGGGGCCGTGCGTCGAGCAGATCGTTTCGATGGGAAGGCCGCTCAGTTTTTGGAGGGCTTTCTGTACGGGGGCGCCGTATTTGCCCACGATGCAGGCGTAGTAGCGGCGCATCTCGTCCCAGAAATGGTCCAGCGAAAGCTGGCTGTCCAGGATACCGCCGTTCAGGGCACCGAACGTGCCGAACGCATCCGCCGAGAAGAGTACCTTGTGTTCGGGGCAATAAGTGACCATCACTTCGGGCCAGTGAACCATCGGCGCCATATAGAACGAGAGGTTTTTTTGGCCGAGCGAAATGCTTTCGCCCTCTTTGACTTCCCGGGTGAGGGTATGGATGCCGTAATATCCGTCGAGCATCTGAAGGGTTTTGGCATTGCCCACGATCTGCATCTCGGGGTAGAGCAGGCGCAGGGTTTTGATCGAAGAGGAGTGGTCCGGCTCCATGTGATCGACCACCAGGTAATCGATCGGCCGGTCTTTCAGGATCGCGCGGATATTGTCGATGAACTGTTCGCCGAACGATACTTCGACCGTGTCGATCAGAGCGACTTTTTCGTCGATGACCAGGTATGAGTTGTAGGAAACGCCGTAAGGAAGCGACCACAGCGATTCGAAACGGGTCGTGGTGCGGTCATTGACGCCGACGTAGTGTATTCCGGGTAATATTTCTGTAAAAGCCATAAATTGTTTAGGTTTTGATTCGGCGCGAAGATACGAAAAAAATCGTTTCGATCCATTGCTGCCGAATTTTATATATTATAAGGTGTCGAATAAGAGCGGGGTGTAAAACCGGTATTTTTCCGCTGCTTTGTCGGGCAAATGGCTTTTCCGCGCCGGTCAGATCTTAAATTGGTCAATATGGGATTTGAAAGGAGATAAATCCGAATATACGTGCTTTTTTTGATTATTTTGAATACGGTTATTTGCTTATGAAGCAATTAATTTCTATATTTGCTCGGAACTTTTTATTTCAAACTCAATTTTTAAATTAACGCTTATGATTAAGAAAATTGTACTATCGTTAATTACTGTACTGAGTTTCTGTTCGTTGGCTCTTGCGCAAAACAAGCAGGTGACGGGTACGGTTACCGATGAGAAGGGAGAACCTATCATCGGTGCTACGGTTGTGGCAGAGGGTACGTCTGCCGGTACGACGACCGGAGGAGACGGGCAGTTTACATTGACGGTTCCCGCCAATGCGACGCTCTCGATCTCTTTTATCGGTTACGAAACCCAGAAGGTGAGCGTAGCCGGTAAGACGCATATCGACGTGACTCTCGGGGAAGAGGCTACGGGCATCGAGGATGTCGTGGTGATCGGTTATGGTACGGGTAAGAAGATCGGTTCGGTGATTGGTTCTGTAGATCAGGTGAAGTCCGAGAAGATCGAAAACCGTCCCAGCACCAACGTCGTGGACGCTTTGCAGGGTCAGGTAGCCGGTCTTCAGATTATGACCGGTAACGGTGAGTTGACTTCGACTTCTTCGATCCGTATTCATGGTCTGGGTTCTATGGGTGCCGATACGTCGCCGCTGATTCTGTTGGACGGTGCGCCGATTCAGGCTTCGACGCTGCAGACGATCAACCAGAACGATATCGCTTCGGTGAACGTCCTCAAGGACGCTTCGGCGACTTCGATCTACGGTTCGCGTGCTGCCAACGGTGTTATCTATGTGCAGACCAAAACCGGTCGTCGCAACCAGGAGAGTGTCGATGTGACGCTTACGGGACAATACTCCATGTCGAGTGCCGTAGCGCCTGAATTGAATATGATGAGTGCGAACGAGATGTTGGATTATATCGGTGCGGCTGTTGCCGTTCGTTTGTCGGGCGATGCCTTGACGACTCCTGATAAGATTGCGTCCGGCCGTCAATATTTTATCCGTAATTTCGGTCTGGCTAAGTTCATGGATGAGAACTATAATCCTATGAATGACTACAAGTGGTGGAACGAGATTCTTGAGAGAAATGCGCCGATGTATCAGGTCGATCTGTCGGTTTCGGGCGGCTCGGCGAAGACCTCTTACTATTTCTCGGGTAACTATGCCAATAAGACCGGTATTCTGCCCGGTTCGGAGTTGGATCGTTACAACTTCCGTACGAATATCGATACCAGGGCTAACAACTGGCTGCGTTTGGGCTTGAACCTCGGTTTGGGTTATCAGCACAGTTCGGTTGCTGATACGGATGAATCGATGGGCGGTCTGTATGTATCGAACCCGGTGATGGCATCGTTGATTACGCCTCCTTACCAGCCTCTCTATGACGATAACGGTCAGATGCTCAATTTCTTTGATGCTACCCAAGCCATCAACCCGTTGATGACTGCAGACTATATGCCTCGCTGGCAGAATCGTATTACGATGAATGGTATGGCTTTCATTGAACTGACTCCGGTGAAGGGGCTGACGATCCGCTCCTCTCTTGCTGTGGATGCTTTTGACTGGCGTTCACACGGTGCTTCCAGCCCTGAAACTCCTACTCCTTCGGGTAAGTTCGGTACTGGTAGTGCCAGTGAACTGTTCCAGCGTTTCTATGAATGGACTTGGACCAATACCGCCGAGTACAAGCATACTTGGAATGAGGTTCATAACTTTACGGCGCTGCTCGGTGAGGAAACCCTCTATCGGAATAACAACAGCTTCTCTGTAGCTTCGATCGGTATCACCTCTTCGCGCTTCCTGAATATCGCGATGGGTACGGAAGTTTCCGGCGGTCTGCCGACCTACAGCATCGCACAGTCAGCTTCGAATTCTGTATTTGGCCGTCTTGAATATAACTTCGCAGAGCGTTATTTCATCAGCGGTTTGTTGCGTAACGACGCAAGCTCGCGTTTCGGTGAGAACAACCGCAATGCGCTTTTCTGGGCTGTCGGCGGTATGTGGAATATCAAGAATGAGACGTTCCTGCGCGACAATCAGACTATCAGTGATTTGAGTCTGAAAGTGTCTTACGGTACACAGGGTAACTCCGGTATCGGTGACTACAACCACCGTCAATATATGGCTGCGGGTTCGGCTTACGGCGGTTACACGACTTGGATGGTATCCGGTATCGGTAACCCTGATCTGATGTGGGAGAGCCAGAATACATTGACCGTGGGTGCCAATATTGAGTTGTGGAAAAAACTCTCTCTCTCGATTGAATACTATCGCCGTCAAACCAACGATATGCTGATGTCCATTCCGTTGGCTCCGTCAGGTGGTTACAGCGGTCGTGCCGGTAACGTCGGCGGTATGCGCAACTCCGGTATCGACCTTTCGTTGAACTACGATATTTACGCTTCGAAAGACTGGTTCGTGAACTTCCACGCGACTTTCAACTACAACAAGAACCAGCTGACCGATCTTTGGGAACCGGGTCTTGAATTCGCTTATATGGGCAACGGTCTGCAGGCTTACAGCGTAGGTGATCCGTTCCCGACTTGGACAATGCAGGAGTGGCGCGGAGTCGATCCTGAAACCGGTCTGGATACCTGGACTACGGCAGACGGCGGCATTACTTCCAATTTCAACCAGGCTGCTTTGGTGAATCTGGGTACTTCGCTTTATGCGCCTTATACCGGCGGTTTCGGTGTGACAGCCGCATGGAAGGGACTCAGCCTGACGGCAGACTTCTCTTGGGTTCACGGCAACTACGCGCTCAACAATACGATGTATTTCGTTGCTAATGCCGATATGGGACTCTCTTCCCAGTTCAACCAGTGCGACCTGGCATGGGACTATTGGCAGCAGGAAGGCGACCAGGCGAGATATCCCCGTCTGGACCAGGCGATCAATTTTGACAGCCGTATGCTTGAGAAGGCTTCGTTCCTGCGTCTGAAGTATATCCAGTTGGCTTATACGCTCCCGAGCCATATTATGGAGAAGACGAAGTTCATCAAGGGCCTTAAGGTTTGGGTCGGTGGCCGTAACCTCTGGACTGTGACGGGCTATAACGGCCTGGATCCTGAGGCTGCAGAGAAGGGTGTCGATGTCGATACTTATCCGAATACGCGCGAGTTCACTTTCGGCCTTGAGTTTAAGTTCTAATTTTCAGTGTTCATTATAAAAAAATAAATACAAGGCTTAGACTATGAAAAAGATAATAAATTCGATTTTGGCATTCGTTACCCTCTTTTCTGTGACGTCGTGCGACTTGGATATGGACCCCGAAACGGCGATCCGGCCCGAGGATGCGTACACCATGGAATATTGCGAGGGTGTGAGAGGTTACGTTTATGTGGACCTGAAAGCGCTCCTTTCCGGTGGTTTCTACTCGATACCGGACCTTTATGTGGATGTTCTGAATGTTTGCATCGGTAGCGGTAATCAGGGTATCTATTCTTTCAACTGGCGTTTGTATCCCACTGATCAGGATGTAACGTCGTTCTGGTCCAGTTATTATACGACGATGATGCATATCAACTATGCGATCCGTCATATGGATGCAGCTTATGAATATCTTACTCCCGACGAGCAAAAGAAAGTGGATGTTTACAAAGGCGAGATGTATTTCTTCCGCGCCTATGTAATGCACCGTGCCGCGCTGCTTTTCTGTGAGGACTATGATCCGGACAAGGCCGCTGATCAGTTGGGTCTTCCCTATCCGAAAGAGTGGGAGCCGGAAGCGAAACTGGCTCGCGGTACGTTGGCAAAGTTGTATGAGAACGTAGAGGCAGACCTCGTAGAAGCTGAAAAAACCGTGACTGCTCAGGGTACTCCGACGGATCAGATTTACCTGACCAAAGATGCCATTACCGCATTCCGCGCCGAGCTGGCACTGCATCTCCACCAGTACACGGAGGCCAGCCAGTATGCCCAGTCGCTTTACGGCACCTATCCTTTGGTGACAACGGCTGAAGGTCTCGAAAGAATGTGGCGCGAGGATACTTCTACCGAGAATATCCTGCAGTTGGAGGTATTGCGTACGACCATGACGACTGTGAACTCGTTCGGTAGCTATCTGAACAGCAGCTGGAAGCCGAATTTGGGGGAATACTTTTATGCTCCTACCTATATTCCGGAGCAGCATATTGTCAAGTTGTTCAAAGATGCCGATTTCCGTACGGATATTTTCCTTGTTAAGAATGCCAATGTTACGATCAGTGGAAATAAGGGGGTCGGAGTTCTTATTGGTAAGTTCCGCGGTAACAAGAATTTCCAGACCAATACGACTACGTTGGTTTATCGCAACAGACCCAAGATGTTCCGTATTTCACAGATGTATCTGGTCGATGCCGAGGCTCAGTACCGCTTGGATCCTTCCAAGGGTTTGGATCCGCTGAACCAGTTGCGTACGGCCCGCGGTCTGGCGGCTCTTGCTATGAGCGATGTGGAGAAGGATGTTACGTTGCTTGACGGCACGAAGATATCTGGACTTTTCAATGCTATTCAGGAGGAGCGCGGCCGCGAGATGCTTGCCGAGGGTACGCGTCTTTTCGACCTGAAGCGTTGGGGGCAGGGTTTCCAGCGTGATGTCAATACGAGTCTTGCTCCTTTGGTTGATAATGTGTCTTATTTGCAGACTATGAAACAGACTGCTGGTAGCCCGAAGTTCGTATGGCCGATTCCGAATAGCGAGATGACGCAGAACCCGAATTTCGGTAGCCAGAACCAGGGATATTTGTAATAGATATCTTTGATCTGACAAGATATGTGAAGGATCGACCCGTTACGGGTCGATCCTTTTTATTTTGCGATCATATTGAATGAATGGGTTGGTATGGATTCTCCTTTTTCGTTGAGAGGTTCAGCTTCTCTTTTCTGACGCGGTTTGGAAATGGATTCGGGATTCCGGATATACTGTCGCAGGAGGATTTTCGGACCTTGCAGTCTGATGCAAATAATCCGGAATAATGCAATATGCTTGTTTTTTCTTGGTGATAAGTGGGCTCTTTATCGGTCGGGATATTTTTGTCAATGTGGTGCGTGTCCCGGGGTGTTCGGGAAAGCAGTGATATTTATGTGTTCGTTCGTAGCACACTTCCGGATTTTGTTGCCGGGCACGAACGATGCCGGTGGCGTTGTCTTTTCTCTCTTTTGGGTATAGGGAAAAGGGAGGGGAGGATCCGCAAAACAGTGTGTCGGAGGCGGGATTCAGGCTTTTCCCTTGCTTCGGGTAAGGCCCTGCGGCAGGGCGAGCGATAGCCGTGAGAAGCTGACGACGGAACCGGCCAGGGCAAACCCTCCGGCAAGCAACAGGGCGATATGGCAGCCGTTTTCCGGGTCGATATGGAACAG
>ULVE01037627.1_pt1 | contig 14416 bp, 8 predicted proteins | sample 1959161 | NCBI WGS metagenome assembly ULVE01 (sample SAMEA4835778, study PRJEB28245) | human gut metagenome | biome: gut microbiome; material: fecal sample | place: Denmark | collected 2008
TTCCTTAAGATGAGGCAGGTTATTTTTTGAAGGTTACTAAAAGGTTCTTTGAAGTGAAAAAACTTCATTATCTTACCGCTACCTCAGTCAGATAGCACCGCTTCTTCCAATCATTTGACATAGTAGCCGGACTGGATCTCAAGTGTCTCACCTCTCTTGACGGCGATGTTCTTTCCGGTGCAGGAGGTGCCTCCAAGTTTGTACTGGACAATGTAGGTGCCCTCAGGGAGGCTGGTCTCGTAGCACTCCTGATAGGAGTAGACACTGCCTGACGGATCGAAATGATAGCTTTTAGGATCACTTATGCTCTTTGAGTCAATAAAGACGATGTCCGTCATGTACTTGCCTTTCTCGCTGTTGACGAACTTCACATTGCCGCAAGGAATTCTGTTCGGAACCGGGAGGTCGATGAAAAACTCCTTCTTCTCGATGGACCGGTTCTGGACGCCCGGCAGACCGCCAGGATTATTGGTGCAAAGGTCACGGTAGTTCATCTCGCTCAATGTCACCTTCATACGGTAACGGGTGGCGGCGTCGGACTCCACAGTGTTCTCCACACTCCAGACCCAACCGGAATGGAAATCAAAAGTGGCTCTGGATATGGCCGGAGGCTGAGTGTTGACCAACTCCGGCAGGTTCTTCACCTCCAGTTTGTAGTGGATGCTTCCGTCAGACGAGTTGTCGATGATGGACAGGTCCCTGATCTCACGCGTCCTTGAACTGCTGAAGTTGCAGCCTGAACTCAAGGAAAGCCCGGCGCCGGCGGCGCCACCGGACAAACCGGCCTCGAACGACCATGTCACACCGGAAGTGTAGGTCTGGGAGTTTATCGTGGTTGAAGGGGACGGAACCTGATTGAAGCGGACCGGAACCTGATTGCCTTTGTCATCGACCAGGGAGATGTCCACATTGTAGCCGGTCAGGAAATAGCCCATGAAATCGCCGGTCCAGCCATTCGGCAGCACCTTGTTGAACTTACCGGCGTACATCCCGGACGAAGCCACCGAGAACGTGGCGTCAACGATGTAGAAGTCCCCGATGTAGTTGCTCTTGGACGTTTTGAACGCATAGAGCGGGATGACCGAGTAGTACTGCTCGAAGCGGCCTTCGCCCGTCACCCTGAACTCCTTCTTGCCGTCCTTGAAGATCAAGCCCTTGTCAATCTTGTAGTCATGGGACGAGAACAGATGGATGGACTGGAGCAGGTCGTCTCCCGAGGTGTTCGCGGAATGCGCGTCACCGACCCATGACACAAGGCCGTTCAGGTTGGCTGGAGGAAAGTCATCCATTGAGAAGACCTTGCCGCTCCTGTGGAACGCTACGAAAAGGCAGTCGTCCAACGTCTCGGCGGACAGAAAACCGATGTTGTGCCGCGAAAGGAACGTCAGCAGATCCGAAGTCGGAGAGACCACGACCACCGCCGCCCCACGCTGGTAGGCGCTCAAGATCTCATCGTCCTTGACATCCTTCTCGCTCACAAAAACCACCTTCGCCTCCTCGCAGGAGACCCTCTTCCCGGTGAATCTTGAATATATCAACTCAAGGATGTCGCCATCCAGTTCAGACAGTACACAGTAGGGCAGGTCCGAGGTGCGGTTCTCCTCGACGGGCTCCGGCTCCGGTTCCGGATCGGGGTCAAGGCCTGATTTCTCTCCGCAGGAGGCCAGCAGGCCAAAAGCCGCGCAAAGCGCAAGTATATTCAGAAAATCAATTATTCGTTTCATGGTCATTGGATTTCATTCAGAAGGTTCATGAATATATTCATAGTTTTACTTGAAGCCGTAGCCGGTTGATAGTCTCACAGATCCTCCTGGCCTCACTCTGACAAGTCCGGTGTAGTTGCGTTTCCTGGTATTGCCTTTCGCGTCCTTGATGTCGCATTGCAGCTCGTAGTCGCCGGCCACCAGGAACAGGGAGCAGGTGTTGCCTTGGCCATAGACGCTTCCGTCATGGTAGCTTCCGGTCTCGGGGTGGCTCTTGTTGTACAGCCTGACATTGGTCATGAAAGTGCCCTCCTCGCTGTTCGTGAGGTCGAATTTCCCGGTCGGCCCCCTGTTGGGCACAGGAAGGTCCTTGGTGACGGAATACTTCTTCTGAACGAACTCAAGATCGTGGTAGTCAACACTTCCCGAGTAGAAATAGGAAGCGCCGTAGACAAGGTTGTAAAGATCTATCACAACCCTGTACTTGGTCTTCACGTCGTAGTCCTCCGCCGGGACAGCCCACACCCACTGGCTATAGAAATTGACGGTCGAGGTCGAGACAAGCGGAGGGTCTGTGATTTTCAGGGATTTCAGGCGAGGAAGATTGTTGATCTCGTAGTCGTAGCCGACCGTGGAGCCTTCGTGCCTGTTGAGTACATCGCAGTCGCTTATTGTGCGGGATGTGCTTGAGGAGATGGAGAATCCCGTGTTTGATGAGATCATCGGAGACGTGCCGCCGGTGATTCCTCCGCCGATGGAAAAGCTCCAGCCTGTCGTGTAGCTGGTCGAGCCGATGACGGTCTCCGGTGTCGGTGTCTGGACAAAACGTCCTACTGGAGTTCCAGCGGTGTTTAATATGTAGATGTTAGAACTGAGAGACTTGAGATAGAAACCGCATATCCTCGCTTTCACCAAGCCGTGCGTCTTGGTGAAATTCCCCGTGTACATCTTCCCCGACACGACAGAAACGGTGGAGGTCATGAGGTAGTAATCCATGGCCTCCGAGTCACCACTCTTGAATCCGTGCATCGGCGTGACCTTCAACTGCACATCTATGGAAAACTCGCCCTCAAGGTAATCGTGTTTGGAGGCCGCTACGTTGGTTATCTTCTCGCTGACCTTGTCAGAATAGGTCGTGTACAGGCATGACTCCTCCCAGAAAGAGGACGGGTCGAAGTTGCCGGCCACGTTCAGGATGGCGTTGTTGGTCCAGGAGACAAGGCCGTTGAGGCATTCGTCCACCTCCAGACCCTCCGCCGGAGTCCGCACGGCACAGTGGCCGGAGCGTCCCTGCTGGAAAGCCACACAGAGGAAATTTCCCGCCTCCACACCGAGCTGTTCAAGCAGGTTTTTTGACGGATCGCAGACAACCACGACGCGCCCCTTTAGTGTGTCAAGTCCGGAATAGCCGGCCATGTCCGTGACAATCACCGGTGCGTTGTCAGCCGAAGAAGCCGTCTCTTTCAGCCGGCCTTTGACCGCGTCCGCGAAGTCCTTGGAGAGGCCTTCCGAGACCCATGCCGGGAACGCGATCTTCTCGCCGTCGGCGAGTGAGGAAGGCTTGCGGTAGTCGCCTTCAATGATGACCTCGTCACCGTAGTCAGGACTGTCCTTGGAGCAGGAGACAAGCGTAAGCACGAACGCCGGTATGGCCAGATAAAGTAAAAGAGAGTGTTTCATGGTATTACAGTCTGTAAGGCAGTTTGCGGTTGTAGTCCTTGTCCACACAGATAGTCGCCGTCTTCTTTGTAAGATTGTAAACGACTGACCATTGCGTGTTGCTTGTGATGTCTCCTCCCTCGGATTGCAGATCTGTGTGCACGGCATCAAGCAGAGACATGCATTCATCTTCCGTCATCACACGGTTCTTCTTTTCCAATGTCTCGTGGAGCTTGTCGTACCGCTCTTTTCCTCCTCCGACATTCCGCCATCCCTCGGACAGATAGAAATTGGTGACGTGGTCGGTGTCAAGCAGGTTCATCGTCCAATCCTTCGCTGACGGATCACTCAGCGGCGGCACCTCTCCCGGGTGGTAATATTCCACGACAACGCTCTTTCCGCTTGCGTCGGCGATCAGGAAATGATAGTTCGAGTCCGAATTCTCACCGTCCGCGAAGAAATTGTGGGACCGGAAAACCTCCACGGCTTGCTCAACGCTTGTACACCTGTCCAGAGCCAGCCTGATGGCTAATGTCGGGACAATGTCACTCTTCCCGGGGTCATGTTGTACCGCCCCGCCGGTACCTCGAAGAGACAGGACACCTATGAACAGTCCCGCATCATTCATCCCGTCCAGACAGCAGTAGATGGATGCGGTCACAGGGATGGAAAGATCCGTCTTCCCGTCCGACAACGCACCGGCCACATAAGTGTCTTTGTCCAGAAATGGAAGGGCTGAGATGCAGATGGACTCATGCACTCCTTTTGTGACATTGTGTACAAGCACATTGGAAGACGACACGAATCTATAGTCAAAGTTACGTCCCACCAGCACGTCTCCTTCCGGGGACTTGACACAGAAAGCACTGCATCCGAAATCCACGCCACCGTCAGCCTTGCCCAGCGGAACTGTTGTCAGCATCGGCACCACTTTTCCGAGAAGTTGCATGCTGGAACTCGCCCCTCCGCTAGACATAACCTCATCGATGTGGTAGTCCGAACTATATTTCACTGAATATAAATGCCCGTCCGCCAAATTCTTCAATGTGGACACCATAGCCTTCTGATCATCATTCCTCAGATAATCAGCAGGGTTTGCGGCGGTTTCGGTTTCTCCCTTATCACAAGAGGACAGAAAGAAAACCGAGACTGAAAGACAAGACACAAGATAGATAAGACGCTTCATCGTTTTGATATTGTTTGAAACATACCCGGAAGCCTCAGGGTGGCTCACCACGCCCAAGGAAGAAATTTGTGAGACAAAAATACTAAATGAAGCACCCGAAGAAAAGACGGCTCCGACGAATTTTGCCGAGCCGTCAAGAAATTGTCGTACGGACAACCTTATTTTGTCAAATCAGCATTTTTTTGCCGAACCGATAAATTACTTATCCGCCATTTTGTCGGGGTCATACCCTCTCTCTCCTTGAAGGAAGCATTGAAATTGCTCACGGAAAGAAAGCCTGATTTTTCCGCGATTTCGGCGATGGACCTGTCAGGACTCTCCAGCAAGGCGCGTTTTGCATAGTCGATTCTCATTCCGCAGATCCATTCCCGGAAAGTTACCTTGTAGGTCTGATTGATGAAAGCGGAAAGATACGTCCTGTTTGTGTACAGGGTTTTGGAAAGATCCGCTATCGTGAGTCCCGGCTTCAGATAGCCTTCCGCCTCCACCCATTCCTGCACAAGACGTTGCATTTCAGGATTGCAGGAGAACGCTTCTGTCGCAGGAAGATCCGATCCCGGGTCACTTTCGATGGCACATTCGACGGTTTCATAAAAAAGCATGTAGTTCTGGTAACTGACATACAGATAAATGTAGAACGGAACGGAAGACAGCACCCAAACAAAAACAAGATTGTCAGGAAGGAAGGTCAGCACAGAACAACCGATGCCGAAAATGAGCATCCAATATGTCAGTACCGACATCCATCTGACATAGGTCGCGATATGGTCAGAATAGGTGTCATCCATCTTTTTGACGGCCCGATGGTAGGCCTTGAGCAGGTGTGAGGCCAGAGAGAAACCATACAGAGCAAGCATCAGGGCTAATGAATATATCAGGCCGGCTTTCAGTGTGCCGTCTTCGGTGAACAAGAGCGCGGAGACGGACAGGATGACATATAAAAGCCATGACAGACAATGTCTCACAATGATCTTCCGTGTGATGTAGGAGCGGTTCAGAAGTGTGTGAAGAGCCGCGACGAACAACCCGTAGCCGAAGAAATACGTTGAGAGATTCATCACAATCGCTGCATTGACGTTAACCTGCCTTATGTCAAAGCACAGATGGACGGCATAATTTGCCGCCAGCACCAAAAGCGCCGCCCCCATTAAATTCCTTGACCGCAGGTAGTTGGCGAACAGCCTCTTGTCCGGGACCTTCCCGAAGAAGAACCTAAAGACAAAGAACGCCATCAGGGTCAAGGCAATGCATAGGGAGTATCTGTACAGATCGATGTTCATGGTGTCAATGCGATGGAATGCCTTTACTCGATGCAACTGGTGAGACAGGTCATCGAGGCGTCGGGACGGAACTCGATGCCGGTGGAGGTGGCGGGGATGAGAACGGTCTCGCCCTGACGGAGGGTCACGACGTGCTCCTGGCCGTCATTCTCATGGTCAACAAGGCTGCCGCCTCCGGCGACGCACATCACGACCACAAAAGAGTCCAGTTTAGAGAGATCCTTGGCGCAAGGCTTGTCCAGGTCGAAGAGCGAGGTGGTGAAGTACTTGCAGCTGACCAGTTTGGTCTCGGCGTCCTTGACGCGGGAATATTCAGTCCTGTAGTCCGGGTAGACATCGTAGTCGATGGCCTCCTTGGCCTGCTCGATGTGCAGTTCGCGGGGCTTTCCGTCAAGACCCAGGCGACCATAGTCATAGATCCTGTAGGTCAGGTCGGATGTCTGCTGGATCTCGGCGACGAAGGCTCCGGCCCCGATGGCGTGGATGCGGCCGGCAGGGAGGAAGAACACATCGCCGGGAGCGATCCTGTAGCTTGCAAGCACGTCGGTGATGGTGTGTTCGTTGACTCTTTGCTCATATTCATCAGGAGTGATCCACTCGGTCAGGCCGCTCAGAAGATGGGCTCCCTCATCGGCTCCGACCACATACCACATCTCGGTCTTGCCTTTCATCCCAGGATGGGTCTTCGCGGCAAGCTCGTCGTTCGGGTGGACCTGGATCGACAGGTCGCTTCTAGCGTCGATAAATTTGATCAGGAGCGGGAACTCCGTACCGGTCTTCTCAAAAACCTTCTTGCCGACGAGTTCAGGACCATATTCATTCATCACATCGGTCAGGCTCTTGCCTGCAAGAGAGCCGTTGGCTATCGTTGAGACATGGCCCGGGACAGCTGAGATCTCCCAACTCTCCCCTATCTTGTGCCGCTTTGTCTTTACGCCCTTGAACGGGGCGATCTTTTCTCCGCCCCACACCATCTCACGGAGATAGGGCTCAAATTTCAGAGGGTACATATTCGTTAAGTTCTTTTTAAACAATTATTTATCCAGCTCTGTCAATGCGAACGCATAGGCTCCGAGCGAGATGGCCTTGCTGGCTCCGATCTTGGAACGCATCACGCCGACGCGCTTCTGAGGGTCGTAAACCACCTCACGGTCGCTGCCATAGACCTTCAAGGAACGGGCCTCACCGCGGGCGAACTGATCGAACTCCGCAGGGTCGTCGAGGTTATAGACCTTCATCTGAACCCTGTTCAACTCATCGCCGTTGAGCTGGTGCATCTTGCCGCGCATGGTGCGTAATATTCCTGGCATCAGGTACTTGTAGTTGTTCATCACTCCGCCTCCGATCACGATCAGGCCATCGATCAGGGTAACCGCCGTGGCCATCGCGTCGCCCGCGACCTCGCCCATCTTGTCGAACGCCTTGATCGCGGCTTCCTTGTCGCCAGGCCTCTTGCCCTCGCAGACCTCGGCGAGATCCTTAGGCTCAAGACCGTGGTTCGGATTGCCGGTCAGCTCACCGTAAACTCTCTTCACGGCACGGATCGAGGCACCGTCCTCGACGATGATGTCCGGCATGTCAGGATGCTTGAGGCAGAAAGTCTCCACGCAGGAGTTATCGCCACGGTTAAGCTCACCGTTGATGACAGTACCGATTCCCAGACCTGTGCCGAACGTGTAGCCGATGAGGTTGTGGTAACGCTTCGCGCTGCCGGCCTTCGCAAGCTTTTCATTGACCTCAGGGAGAGCTCCGCCGAGAGCCTCGCCATAGGCGTAGAGGTCGCCGTCATTATTGATAAAAACCGGGATTCCAAAAGTGTCCTCAAGGAATGGTCCGAGAGCGACACCGTCACGGAAAGACGGGAAGTTAGGAAGATAACCGCCGATGATTCCGTCCGGGTAATCGGCCGGGCCAGGGAAGCAGAAGCTGATCGCGACAGGTTTCTCCTCTCCAAGTTCCTCCTTTATCTTTTTGAATCCTGTGACCATCGTGCCGAGGCAGCGGTCAAGGTTGTCGGCGTTTGACGGAAGCGTGATTGGTTCGCAGCAGAACTCACCACCCTTCATCGCACCGAAGACCATGTTGGTGCCGCCGGCGTCAAGGGTCATAACGACTCTGCTGTCATTTCTGATATCAGACATATTCTTGTGTTTTTAATTATTGCCGAACCTCCTTGAATATTCAAAAAATCAAGTCTTTTCGTTGCAAAGATAATCATTATCCGTCTTTCGGGCTCACCGTTTGCAGGGAAAATTCGTACCTTTGCACCAATCCTCTATTCTTCACCACTTGTGGTGAAAGCAAGTACCTCCCCCGAGGGGAGGGATTTAGGGTAGGGGTAACGTGAATGAAGTGGGTGGGCAATCACCTTCGGACGTGAGATAAGGTAGTTTACAGCGGGTAGTTGCCTACTTGCGAGAGTTGAAGTTATCTATGCAGAAAAGAAGAAATCGCCAAGGTGGCGAGAACGGCGGCAGGAAGAGCCGCGACAGGAAATTCGGAGCCAGACAGAAGAGCAAAAGAGTGCTGGAAGAGGTGACTGGCAAGGTTCAGATGACAAGGGACGGCTATGTCTTCGTGATCATTGAGGGCGAGCCGGACAACGATGTGTTCGTCAAGGCGTCCAAGACCCGCGGAGCATTGAACGGAGACATCGTGAAATGTGCGGTGACAAGCGAGAAAAAGGAAGCCGGAGAGGCTAATGGACGTGGCAGGAAGGACGCGGCCAGACGCCGCGAGGGAGAGATCATAGAGATTGTAGAGCGCAGCCACAAGCCGTTCGTCGGCGTGCTGCACATTGTCGGAAGGCAGGCTTGGGTGCTGATGCAGTCAAGGAATATGCCGTACGACATCTGCATAGATTTCGACACCCTTCCTGAGGGTGCGAAAAGAGGGATGAAAGTGGCGGCTCTGGTCGACGGATGGGACAAGGGTGAGCCGACTCCGAAAGGCCACATAGTGGATGTGCTCGGAATGCCGGGCGAGAACGACACCGAGATGCACGCCATCCTCGCTGAATATGCCCTGCCATACAGGTTCGAGCCGGAGGTCGAGAACGCGGCGGATCAGATTTCGGACCAGATCACCGAGAAAGATCTCAAGGGTCGTCGGGATTTCCGCAACACCCTGACATTCACCATCGACCCTACGGACGCAAAAGACTTCGACGACGCATTGTCCTTCAAGAAACTGGACAACGGCAACTACGAGATCGGAGTCCACATCGCCGATGTGTCCTACTATGTACTTCCGGGCACAATCGTGGACAAGGAGGCACAGGAGCGCGGCACGTCAGTCTATCTGGTTGACAGGACGGTTCCGATGCTTCCGGAGAAACTTTGCAATAAACTCTGCTCTCTACGCCCGCACGAGGAAAAGCTGACATTCTCGGTGGTTGTGGAGATGACGCCGCGCGGAAAAATCGAGAACCGTTGGTTCGGCCGCACTGCGATCTGTTCTGACTACCGTTTCGACTACGACGGAGCCCAGCAGATCATCGAGAGCGATGGTAAGGAGCCTGCGGATCCGGCCATCGGTCAGGATGTCAGGGAGGCCATCGTGACGCTCAACAAGCTGGCATTGACACTCCGCAAGCGTCGTTTCGCTTCAGGAGCCATCAGTTTCGAGCGTCCGGAGATGAAAGTCGAGGTGGATGCGACCGGAAAGCCGATCAGGGTTTACGAGAAGATCACCAAGGAGGCCAACTGGCTGATCGAGGAGTTCATGCTTCTTGCGAACCGTTCCGTGGCCGAGTTCATCGCCACTTCCGGCAGGATGGACGGCAAGGCCGACAAGAAAGCCAAGACATTTGTTTACCGTGTACACGGTGAGCCTAACACGGAGAAGATCGCGAGCCTCGGCCAGTTCGTAAGCAATTTCGGGTTCAAGTTCGGGCCGAGCGGCAACGGACGCGAGATCGCCAAGTCCCTGAACACGCTTTTGGCCGAGGCCAAGGGCACGCCGGAGTGCGACGCTTTCCAGATGATCGCCCTGCGCTCGATGGCAAAGGCGATCTACACCACCGACAACATCGGCCACTACGGCCTCGCGTTCAAGTTCTACACGCATTTCACTTCCCCTATCCGCCGCTATCCTGACACAATGGTACACAGGCTGTTGGCCCTCTACCTCGACAATGCCGAGAGTCAGAACAAGGACTATTACGAAGCCCAGTGCCAGCATGCTTCCGAGCGCGAGCAGATAGCGGCGAACGCCGAACGCGACAGCATCAAGTACAAGATGATCGAGTTCATGCAGGACAAGATAGGCAATGAATATGAAGGCTCGATCTCCGGCCTCACCGAATGGGGTATGTACGTGGAGATCAAGCCTACCATGATCGAAGGCATGGTCGCCCTGCGCGATGTGAAGTCCGACTTCTTCGAGTTCGACGAGCAGAACTACCTCATCCGTGGCCGCCGCACCGGCAAGGTCTTCCGACTGGGTGACGCGGTCAAGATCCGTGTGAAGGCCGCCAATCTGGAGCAGAGGCTTCTGGACTACGAACTGGTTGACACCACCACAGACAATGGCTCATCCAGTGATGGTTCTGGCAACGGTTCCAACCATGGCTCCAGCCACCGTTCCGGCAATGGGGATACGCGCCACGTCCTGGATGGAGAGGGTCGTTCCAACCATGGCTCCAGCCACCGTTCCGGTAAGGGTTCAGGTAAGGGTTCCGGCAATGGGTCTGGCAAGGGTTCCGACAACGGTTCCGGTAGCGGTTCCGATGACGGCAAAGGCAAGAAAAAGCCTTTCTACGCCTCCGTCGCCCACAACGATGACCAGCCTAAGCGCAAGTCATCCAAGGACAAAGGCCGTCCCCGCAAGAAGTTCGGCCCCAAGCCATAGTGAAACGAAAAGAAGAAAGCCAAATAATTCTTTGGTTTAGTACATAGCAATCTCAAAATGTGGCCGTCACGTGCGGCCACATTTTTTTGTCCAGTGTACGCCCTGTTGGCCGGATAAAATGTAGAAATCATACACTTTGTCCGGCCAAATCGCGATCACCGGACGAACAGCGCTAAGGAAGCAGGCGACGGCGAGAATCTTACAAAAGGCTTTCAGCCACATAACGAGTCTGTCGCTGCAAAAGCCAGATCGGGCTGTTCTTATTTCGGGTGCAGAAGAGGCTGCTTTGCACCCGATATGACTTTCTAATTGGTTTTGGGGTGCGAAAAGCCGCTTCTCGCACCCGATACGGTAATTCGAGCTATTTCCCCGAACCTTGCCATTCAGCCCATAACATAAAAGGTCGAGCCTATAACACAGAGAGTGACCGCAAGGGAAATAATGTCATTGACAAACAAATCACCGCCAAGAGGCAATCCCACATAATCGCCTGAATATAAAGACTATAACATGTAAATAGTCAACGTATCTATAGTAATGTTGAAAAAATAAGTTGCGTCAATCGATAAAATTGAATCACCCTGAACATCTATATATTGCAAATTTAAAGTGATGCAGGTTATTTTTTACATTTCACATAATAGCCTCAAAAAAAGTGAAATTTTTATCTGACGATTGTGGTTGCCTTTCTTATCATTAATGGGGTTGTCTCTATCTTTTGCAATTGGCGGGAACGGTCAGGGCTGTCTGATGGCCATACAGTATAGATGGATGTCCCTTAGGAGGGGTTATCACATCAGGTAAGGAACGGTTGAGAGTGCCATAAGCGCTTACAGGGCCGATGACCGTTTCCGTCAATTGCAAACACCTGAGATGCGCACCGAATACACCTTTGCAGGCAAACACCTGAGATGCACCCTGAAAATACCCTTGCAGGCAAACACCTGAGATGCGCACTGAATACACCATTGCAGACAAACACCTGAGATGCGCCCTGAAAATACCCTTGCAGACACTTGTGGTGGGGGAGACTGTCTTAAAAGTAAAAGTACCCCATGAGAGGATTGAAAATCCGTTGTCGCCCCTGTAGTGGGGTACAGACTTTTCTGCTCTCGCCGAGACTTTTCAGACAGTCTGTGTGGTGGGGTTTTCACATAAAAGAGAAAAGCACGGTCCATCGTAAAGACAGACCTGGCATTTTCCCTTGTTATATGAATCACAAAGAGGAGACGCAATTACTTACGTCTCCTCTTCGTGGTCCCAGTAGGGCATGATCCTACGACCCCCTGATTATGAGTCAGATGCTCTAACCAACTGAGCTATGGGACCGATTCCCGACCTTGATGGCCGGGCATATTGCTTGGACGGATGCGGCCTCTGAGACCGCTCCGTACTCAATCTGAATTATCAGACTTTGATCTCAACCTCAACGCCGGAAGGAAGCTCGAGCTTCATGAGAGCATCAACGGTCTTTGCATTGCTGTCGTCGATGTCCAGAAGCCTGCTGTAGGCGCTAAGCTCAAACTGCTCGCGGGACTTCTTGTTGACGAAAGTCGAGCGATTGACAGTGAAGATCTTCTTGTTGGTAGGAAGCGGAATAGGACCGTTCACCTTAGCACCAGTAGCCTTCACGGTGTCCACGATCTTAGCGGCTGACTTGTCAACCAGCATGTGATCGAATGATTTGAGTTTTATTCTGATTTTTTGACTCATATCAAAAATACTTAATTACGATTTAACACTTACTCGTCATCATCAGAGAGCTTGTAGCCGCTCTTCTCGATAACGTCCTTGGCCAGGTTGGCAGGAACCTCAGCGTAGTGGTCGAAAGTCATCGTGCTGGTCGCGCGGCCGGATGAGAGGGTTCTGAGAACTGTCACATAACCGAACTGCTCGGCGAGCGGAACGAAGGCCCTTACGATTCTCGCGCCGTTGGCGGTGGAGTCCATAGCCTGGATCTGGCCGCGACGACGGTTGAGGTCACCCACGATGTCACCCATGTAGTCCTCTGGAGTAACAACCTCAAGGGACATGATAGGCTCGAGGAGAACAGGCTTAGCCTTCGGGCAGGCGTGGCGGAATGCCAGACGGCCGGCCATTTCGAATGAAAGCTGGTCTGAATCGACTGGGTGGTAAGAACCATCAAGCACGGTAACCTTCAGAGACTGAACCTCGTAACCAGCGAGAACACCGTTGGCCATAGCGGCCTTGAAGCCCTTCTCGATGCAAGGGATGAATTCCTTAGGAATATTACCACCCTTGACCTGATTGTCGAACTGAAGTCCGGTAACGCCTTCATCGGCAGGTCCGATCTCGACGATGATGTCGGCGAACTTACCACGACCACCGGTCTGCTTCTTGAAGACTTCACGATGCTGTACTGTAGCGGTGATGGCCTCTTTGTAGTTAACCTGCGGAGCGCCCTGATTGATCTCAACACCGAACTCACGACGGAGACGGTCCACGATGATGTCAAGGTGAAGCTCACCCATTCCGCTGATGACTGTCTGGCCGGTCTCGTGGTCTGACCTTACGGTGAACGTAGGGTCCTCCTCAGCGAGCTTGCCGAGAGCGATGCCGAGCTTGTCCAGGTCGCCCTGGGTCTTAGGCTCGACAGCGATACCGATAACAGGATCAGGGAATTCCATCGATTCGAGCACAATCTGATGATCCTCGTTGCAGATGGTGTCTCCTGTACGGAGATCCTTGAATCCGACAGCGGCGCAGATGTCTCCGGCCTCGACGAACTCGATAGGGTTCTGATGGTTGGAGTGCATCTGGTACAGACGCGCGATTCTTTCCTTCTTTCCGGTGCGGACGTTATAGACATAAGTACCGGCGTCAACGCGTCCTGAATACACCCTCATGAAGGCGAGACGGCCGACGAACGGATCCGTGGCGATCTTGAACACGAGAGCGCAGAACGGCTGGGCTGCGTCAGGGAGAAGATCCTCTTCCTCACCGGTCTTAGGATCGGTACCTTTCACAACACCCTTGTCAAGCGGAGAAGGAAGGTAACGCATCACAGCGTCAAGGAGGAACTGCACGCCCTTGTTCTTGAAAGAGGAACCGCAGCATGCTGGAACGATCTGCATAGAGATCGTACCCTTGCGAAGGGCGGCGATGATCTCCTCCTCGGTGAGGGAGTCAGGATTCTCGAAATACTTCTCCATGAGAGCCTCGTCGCATTCGGCGGCAGCCTCGACGAGCTTGTCTCTCCATTTCTCGACTTCTCCGGCCATGTCCTCCGGAACGTCCTTTATTTCATAGTTGACCAGTTCCTCACCGGAGTCATAGTAATATGCCTTGCGGGAAACGAGGTCGATGATGCCCTTGAACTTGTCCTCGGCTCCGATAGGGAGACAAATAGGAACAGCCTTGGCACCGAGTTTGGTGTAGATTTCCTCAACGCAAGCGAGGAAGTCAGCGCCGACACGGTCCATCTTGTTCACGTACGCGATCTTCGGAACGCCGTACTTGTCCGCCTGACGCCAAACAGTCTCTGACTGAGGCTGAACGCGTCCGACAGCGCAGAAAGTAGCGACAGTTCCGTCGAGCACACGGAGCGAACGCTCCACCTCAACGGTGAAGTCGACGTGACCCGGAGTGTCGATCAGGTTGATCTGATAAACGTGACCGTTGTAGTGCCAGAACGCTGTGGTGGCGGCGGAAGTGATGGTGATACCTCTCTCCTGCTCCTGAACCATCCAGTCCATTGTGGCAGCCCCTTCATGTAC
>ULVE01025736.1_pt1 | contig 14303 bp, 12 predicted proteins | sample 1959161 | NCBI WGS metagenome assembly ULVE01 (sample SAMEA4835778, study PRJEB28245) | human gut metagenome | biome: gut microbiome; material: fecal sample | place: Denmark | collected 2008
GATCGCCTGGATGTTCAACTTACGGGGAACCGACGTAAACTATAATCCCGTCGGGATCGCTTATGCCTACATCTCGGAAGAGGAATCCGTCCTGTTTACCCTGCCGGAGAAACTGACCGAAGAGGTGACCGATCACCTGAGAAAGGCAGGTGTCGTCATCGCCGACTACAGCCGGATCGAGGCCTACCTGTCGAAGCTGCCATCCGGCCGGGCCATCTTTGTCGACAAACGGAAAACCAACTCAAATCTTTTCTACGCTATTCCGAGAACATGCCGGATCATCGACGGCACGACACCTGTCTGCCGGTTGAAGGCGATCAAGAACGAGACGGAGATTAAAGGTTTCCGTGAGGCAGTCGTACGAGATGGCGTCGCCCTGACCCGTTTCCACAAATGGCTGGAGGAACAGATCGCCGACCCGACGGCTACCGTCACAGAGATCAGCGCGGCCCAAAAGCTCACCGCCCTCAGGGCCGAGCAATCCTTATATATTATGGATAGTTTCGCGACCATCTGCGGTTACGCCGAGCATGGGGCGATCGTCCACTACTCGGCAACTCCCGAGAGCGACGCGACCTTACGTCCGGAAGGACTCCTTCTGATCGACTCGGGAGCGCAATACCTGGACGGCACGACCGATATCACCCGTACCATCGCGTTGGGTGAGCCGACCGAGCTAATGCGCAAAGACTTTACCCGTGTATTGAAAGGCACGATCAGCCTGGCGAAATGCAAATTCCCAGCGGGCACACGCGGCTCGCAACTGGATATCCTGGCCCGTAAGGCCCTTTGGGATTGTGGCCTGAACTACCTGCACGGCACGGGGCATGGCATCGGCCACTGCCTGAACGTTCACGAGGGGCCACAAAGCATCCGCATGGAAGAGAACTCAACCGTCCTGAAACCAGGTATGGTGACGAGCGACGAGCCGGGGCTCTATCGTGCCGGGGAATATGGTATCCGGATCGAGAACATGATCCTGACACGAGAGGACAGCAAGACCGAATTTGGCACATTCCTTGGTTTCGAGACCTTGACGCTCTGTTATATCGACACGAGCCTTATCATCGTCCCAATGCTATCGGTTCGGGAACGGGCTTGGCTGAACAAATATCACCAGATGGTCTACGAAAAGCTGGTGCCTCACCTCAACGACGAAGAAAAGGCCTGGCTGAAAATGAAGACCGCCGAAATTTAAAAGCCGCATGATGAGTAACGAACGATCCATACGACTCACCGAATTGACAGAGACGGACCTGCCCTTCGTGCTGGAGCTTTATAATTATTATACGCTCCACTCGACGGCGGTCTATTTCATCGAGCCGATCACGCTCGAGGAGGTACGGGCCATTGTCCCTGTGGGCAACCCGCTCTACCGGTCGTTTCTCATCCGCGACAACAATGACGAGGCGGTCGGCTTTTGCTACTTCAATCGTTTTAAGGAGAAACCGGCCTTCCGGATATCGGTAGAGGTAACGATCTACCTCCATCCCGACCAAACGGGCAAAGGTTTCGGTGGCGAGGCGCTTTGTCTTCTCGAGCCTTATATCCAAATGGGCGGATTCACCAACGCCGTCGCCTTGATCGACTCGGCGAACGACGCCAGTATCCGCCTCTTCAAACGGCACGGCTACGAGTGTTGCGCCAGTATCCGGTCGGTCGCGGAGAAAGGTGGCGAATTATTAACATTGGAGATTTATCAAAAACTATTCAAATAACAAACTATAAAAATATAAAGCAATATGGCACTAATTAAATCAGTACGAGGCTTCACACCTAAAATTGGCAAAGACACGTTCCTTGCGGACAACGCCACCATCATCGGTGACGTTGAGATCGGCGAGGGTTGCAGCATTTGGTTCAACGCCGTTCTCCGCGGCGATGTCAACTCCATTCGCATCGGTAACGGAGTCAATATCCAGGATGGTTCCGTTCTTCATACCCTGTATGAGAAATCGACCATCGAGATTGGCGACGACGTGTCGATCGGTCATAACGTAACGATCCACGGCGCCAAGATCTGCCACGGTGCGCTCATTGGCATGGGCTCCGTCGTTCTCGACCACGCAGTCATTGGAGAGGGTGCCATCGTAGCGGCAGGTTCGGTTGTCTTGAGCAAGACCGTTGTCGAGCCAGGCAGTATCTATGCGGGCGTACCGGCAAAGTTCGTCAAGAAGGTCGATCCCGAGCAGGCGAAGGAGATCAACCAGAAGATCGCGAAAAACTATCACATGTACTCCTCATGGTATGAGTAAACAAACATTATCACCAAAAAACAAACAAGCTGAAAATATGATCAAGAACAATTTACTCCTTATGGCCCTCGCGGCGAGCGTCTCATTGACCGCCTATGGGCAACAAGCGGACGGCGGCATCTCACCCGAGATGCTGAAGCAGATCCAAAAATCCTATGAGGGGACTCCGTCGGATAAGGCAATCCGCAACGCGATCAGCGCGAACAACATCAATAAGCTGGCGATAAACAGCGAGAGCCTCAACAACTTCGACACCTATTTCTCCGACAAGGTCGAGAGCAAGGGAATCTCCAACCAGAAATCATCCGGACGATGCTGGCTCTTCACCGGACTTAATGTCCTCCGTGCGAAAGCCATCGCGAAATACGACATGGGTGAGTTCCAGTTCTCCCAAAACTACTCGTTCTTCTGGGATCAGCTGGAAAAGGCCAATCTCTTCCTTCAGGGTATCATCGATACTCGCGAGAAACCGCAAGATGACAAGATGGTCGAGTGGTTATTCAAGAATCCGATTGGTGACGGTGGCCAGTTCACAGGCGTATCCGACCTGCTGATGAAATATGGCGTAGTACCGGCCGAAGTGATGGTCGAGACCTACAGCAGCGAGAACACCTCTCGCATGAGCAATCTCATCGGACTTAAACTAAAGGAATTCGGTCTCGAGTTGCGCGATATGTCCGCCAAAGGCAAAAAGCCCGCGGATCTGGAAAGCCGCAAGACAGAGATGCTGGGTACTGTCTACCGTATGTTGGTCCTCAACCTCGGTGAACCGCCAACGCATTTTACCTGGACTCGCAAAGACGCCAAAGGCAATCCGGTCGAGACTAAGGAATACACGCCACAGTCCTTCTACCAGGAATTTGTCGGCGAGGACCTGAAGAACAACTACGTCATGCTGATGAACGACCCAAGCCGCGAGTTCTATAAACTGTATGAGATCGATTACGACCGCCACGTATACGACGGAGCGAACTGGACATACGTCAATCTGCCGATCGAGGATATCAAACAGATGGCTATCGCCTCGATCAAGGACAGTACGATGCTCTACTTCTCATGCGACGTGGGTAAGTTCTTCGATCGTGAACGTGGATTCCTTGACGTGAACTATTATGATTATGGCTCACTGATGGGCACGACTTTCGGTATGGATAAGAAGCAGCGTATCCAGACCTTCGCCAGCGGATCATCTCACGCCATGACACTGATGGCTGTCGACCTCGACCAGAACGGCAAGCCTAAAAAATGGATGGTAGAGAACAGCTGGGGACCGGGCGCTAATGCCGGACACCTGATCATGACCGATCAATGGTTCAATGAGTATATGTTCCGCCTCGTGGTCAACAAGAAATACATCACCGACAAGGTAAAAGAGGTTTTGAAACAGAAACCGACTCGCCTGCCGGCTTGGGACCCGATGTTTGCGGATGAAGATTAATTCTTCATATTAGGAACCTGAATCCTATCGAATGCGGATGGACGCGATCTTATGGTCTCACGTTCATCCGCATTTTTTTCATCAGCTAACACCGACTAATTTTACGATCCATTTCTTTCTCTTTTTAGAGTAAAATCCCTAAATTTGTAACAAACAGAAAGAGAAAAGCATCTCTATATTTCAGAAAGAGATATCGCATATAACTTAATATACCGTGAAATGAAAAAGTATCGACTTCTCTCCGTGGCCATCGCCACTTGCTTCGGGATTTTCTCGCTCCCGTCGCTTCCCCTCTCCGCTCAGGAAATGAATTATCAACTTCCACCCAAAGAGATCAAGGAGATCGCCTTGGCCAAAATGCCACCAACAACACTCATCAGTGGAGACAACAAATGGATGTTACAACTGGAGAATATCCCTTTCCTGACGGTCGAGGAACTGGCGAAACCGGAATACAAACTGGGAGGAACAAGAGTGACCGGAATTTTTGGTCCGAGTCGTCGTGAGGGTTATTCAAGCGCCCGATTACTCGAGATCGAGACCAAGAAAACTTACGACATTAAAGGATTGCCCGCCGGAGCCGATATCCTCGAGGCGGAATGGGCACCGGGATCAACACGTGTCGCACTTACTCTCCGTGAGGCGGACGGGCTTTATCTCTGGATGGTAAACCTGGCCGACCAAACGGCCCGTCAAATGAGTAAACGACGGCTGAACCGCACGATGAGCCAACCCGGCCCGTTGCGTGGAGCGAAACCATCGATCAATGCCAACTGGCTGAACGACTCTACAATGATCATCGCCACAGTACCCGAAGGCTGGGGTGAAATGCCTAAAGCACCCAAAGCGCCTACCGGACCGATTGTCCAGATCAGTGACGGCAAGGCCGCACCTGCCCGTACATATCAGGACCTTCTGAAAGATCCTTATGACGAGCAACTGTTTGATTATCTCTTCACGGCACAATTGACACGGATATCTCCCAATGAAGAAAAGAACATCGGCAAGCCGGGCATTTTCCTTCAGACGGAGCTGTCACCCGACAAGTCACTGTTATTGACTACTAAAGTCGAGCGTCCTTATTCCTATATAGTTCCGATGCGCTCCTATCCTAAAAAGACGGAAGTTATCAACCTGGCGAACGGCAATATCAAACAGATTAACCAGCAGCCGATGGTGGCTGACATTATGGGCTATGATACCGCCAATCCCTATCCCCGTAATTTCGGATGGCGCCCTGACAAACCCGCGACACTCTATTGGACAGAGGCACAAGACGAGGGTAATCCCCGAGCACATAAAGTCGAATTCATGGATGCCATCTATGAGTGGACCGCACCGTTTGATGGGAACAAACAGCTTGTGGTAAAGACACCATGGCGTTGCCGGACAATCTATTGGTGCGACGATGAATTCGCCATCGTCACGGAATCATCCAGAGCGCAACGGCGGATGAGATATTCCTCATTCAAGCCAGGTGACGAGACAAAGGGACTAAGTGTCATCTTTGATTACTCGACCGATGACAACTACGCAAATCCAGGTCGCCCATACCTGACGAGCAATGCCTATAAGCAAAAGGTTCTCTATACCGACAAGCGACACAACGAGTTGCTTATGATCGCTCCTGGAGGTTCCCCAGAAGGAGACATGCCTTATCTGAGCCGTTACGATATCGCCAAGAAAAAGAACCAGATCCTGTGGAGATGTGCCACGCCCTATTATGAGGAGTTTGTCAGCATGATCGACCCGGCCAAGCAGCGTTTCATTACCGCTCGCCAGTCTGTTCGCACACCTGTGAACTACATCCTGCACGACGCCAAGCGCAACCGAGAGGAGACCATCACCAATTTCCCCAACCCTTATCCCTCATTAGAGAACATGAAGGTGGAGAAGATGAAATACAAACGTGCCGACGGGCTCGACCTGACGGCAACACTCTATCTACCCGTTGGATATGACAAGTCACGTGACGGTCGTCTTCCCGTTTTAATGTGGGCTTATCCTCGTGAGTATCGCTCAGCAGACGATGCGGCTCAGGTTCGCGGCTCGCAATATAAATTCACCGAGATCACTTACCGTTCGCCGATCTATTGGGTAACACGGGGCTTCGCCGTAATGGAGAGCGTGGAGATGCCGATCGTAGGCGTCAATGGCGCCGAACCGAACGACGACTTCATCAACCAGCTGACCATGAATGCCGAAGCAGCGGCCAAGGCCATTTATGATTTAGGCATCGGCGACACGACACGCTTGGCGGTTGGTGGCCATTCCTACGGCGGTTTCATGACGGCGAACCTATTGACGCATACCAACCTCTTCAAGGCCGGTATTGCCCGAAGCGGCGCCTATAACCGCACGTTGACGCCCTTCGGTTTCCAAACGGAGACACGTACCTATTGGGAAATCCCGGAGATCTACAACGCCATGTCGCCCTTCATGTATGCGGACAAGTTGAATGGTGCGTTACTGCTTATTCATGGAGAGGCCGATAACAATACAGGAACCTTCCCGATCCAAAGCGAGCGACTCTTTGCAGCCATCAAAGGGCATGGAGGTATCAGCCGATTGGTTATTCTTCCTTATGAGAGTCACAGCTACTCGGCTCGGGAGAATATTCTTCAAGTACTCTACGAGCAAGACGCATGGCTGATGGAATACGTCAAGAACTATAAAAAAAAATAAGTCACTCTTAATACATGATCGGGCGATGATGCGATAAGGCAATCTCATCATCGCCCGATTTATTCCGGAAACCATAACTACTTTTAAAACGCCATTAACAAATAAAGACATAACCTGCGAACGATCCCCGCTGTTACAAATATGTAGAAAAGAGAGTGTCAAACAGCCCGGTTATATTCACAAGCCGGCAAAATCCATGAGTCATGAAACATTTTATCCTCGCGTCGGCCTTTGCGCTGACCACGAGCCTTGGCTGGGGGCAAGAGACCAGCTATCAGTTATCAAGTCATATATTGGATATCAATAAGGGCATGCCCGCCGCGGGCGTCAGGATCGCCCTTTCGAAAATGGAAGCCGGAGAATGGCATCCCGTCGAGGAGAAAACGACCGACGAGAATGGCCGAATCAAGGATTTCCTGGAGGAGAACGGACAGAACCATCGTGGCATCTATAAACTGACCTACCACACGGCGCCCTACTTCAAGCAAGCGGGACAAGAGAGCTTTTATCCCTTTATCGAAGTGGTGTTCGAGATCAAGGATGATAAGCACTATCACGTGCCGATCACCCTTTCGCCCTACGGCTATTCCACTTACAGAGGAAACTGATTATTTGCCATAAACAACATGGCGCCGCCTAGAGATCCTCGCAAGGCCGCTTCCGGATATACCCGAGGGCAGCGCCAATCGCCGTACGATACTCCGCATACTTCGGGACAATGAAATGCACATGATAGATGTCCTCCAGCCTAGAAAAGATCGGCTCGCATTGCGAGAGACGGGTCAAATTCCCGATCAGGACAATATCGTGTATGCCACTGTTCATTGAGGCGAAAACCGCGCCCTGACCTACCGTCTGCAACACCATGTGCAAGATACCAAGAGCGATATCCTCCGCCCGTGCGTTCGTGTCCGCCTTACCAAAGATGGAGGCCGTTACGTCAAGCGGTAGTCCTGGCAGTGGATGAGGCGTGATGTCGCGGATTCGCAAGTCGATCCCATCAAGCGAGCCCACCTCCGCCAAGGCGACTATCTGCCTGAAATCGGATGTTTTCAACATCAGCTTGGAAAGCCCCAATATGGTACCGCCACCGATACCCAAACCGCCGATGTGCTCAATCCGCTCGCCTTCAACACGAACAAACGAGGTGCCGGTTCCCATACTTGCCACCAATAACCGATCGAGTCCCAGTCGATATTGGGCACCCAAACCATTTGCCAGGAACTCGTCGATCTTGGCTGTCGGCAACCCATAAAGAGGCTGATCGATATAAGCGCTCCCGACACCTGTCAGGACAACCTTCTCGACTTCCGCCAAATCAATATTATTATCGTAAATATATTTCCCAAAAGCGCCGAACAACGAAGTCAATGGATCTCCCGCCTTAACGAAGATCGGATTCTGTATCCTGTCACCCGCAATGCCCACGATTTTCGTGGTACTTCCACCGACATCAATTCCTATCACAACACCCATAACTCAAATTTTATAGATTGTTACTTCCTTTTCAGGCTCCCTTATTTCGTTTCTCCTCTTTTTTATCCTGATAATTGAAATAAAGAAGGCCAACAATAGCGATCACCGACACGAATACGCTGACGATAACCAATCCCATACCTGGATCCCCTATCATATCAAACTCCTTTCTTTTCATCTCTCACGAGCCATAAACCCGTAAAGAGCGTTACTACAACTCCTACAGTAGCGAACACGATACCTATCCATAATTTCTCGATGTTTGCGAACATGGACGACAACAACACGGCGGTCGTCAGATACTTGGCGATGTCCATCAGCCACTTCCCGAATTCCTTTTTCATATGTCACGGTTTTGTCTTGTTCCCGCGAATATAGGGAAAAACGAGAAACAAAAGAGTTTACATGCAAAATAATACGAAAAAAGCGCCGGACGAACCTGTCGCCCGGCGCACTATATAATTCAGGAGAACAAATTATTCGCCCAACAAGATCTCCATGATCTGGCAAGCGGCCTTCGTTACGGAAGTACCCGGACCGAAGATAGCGGCAACACCTGCCTTATACAAGAAGTCGTAGTCCTGAGCCGGGATAACACCACCCGCGATCACGATAATATCCGGACGGCCCAATTTCTTCAGCTCCTCGATTACTTGAGGCACCAAAGTCTTGTGACCAGCGGCCAAAGAAGAGACGCCCATTACATGGACATCGTTCTCGACAGCCTGGCGAGCAGCCTCGGCCGGAGTCTGGAACAACGGGCCCATATCCACGTCGAAACCACAGTCCGCATAACCTGTAGCGACCACCTTAGCACCACGGTCGTGCCCATCCTGACCCATCTTAGCGATCATGATACGAGGTTGACGACCTTCCTTCTTAGCGAACTCGGCTGTCAACTGACAAGCTCTCTCAAAGTCCGCGTCCTTTTTAGTTTCTGATGAGTACACGCCTGAAATAGTTCTAATGATTGCTTTATAACGTCCTACAACAGCCTCGCAAGCGTCTGAGATCTCGCCCAAAGAAGCGCGAACAGCAGCAGCCTTAACCGCCAAGTCGAGCAAGTTGCCCTTCTTAGTCTTCACGCACTCAGTGATATCAGCCAAAGCCTTCTGTACGGCAGCCTCATCACGGTTAGCGCGCAATTGCTTCAACAGCTCGATCTGCTCATTACGAACGGCCGTGTTATCGATCTCCAGGATGTCGATCGGAGCCTCTTTCGGCAAACGATACTTGTTGACACCCACGATCGTCTGGATACCTGAGTCAATACGAGCCTGCGTGCGAGCGGCAGCCTCCTCGATACGCATCTTAGGAAGACCAGTCTCGATCGCCTTGGCCATACCGCCCATGCTCTCGATCTCCTGGATCAACGCCCAACCTTTGTGAACCAACTCGTTCGTCAATGACTCAACGTAGTAAGAACCACCCCATGGGTCGATCTGCTTGCAGACCTTTGTCTCCTCCTGGATGTAGATCTGTGTATTACGAGCGATACGAGCGGAGAAGTCTGTCGGCAACGCGATTGCCTCATCCAACGCGTTCGTATGCAAAGATTGTGTATGACCCAAAGCGGCAGCCATTGCCTCGATACAAGTACGGCCAACGTTGTTGAACGGATCCTGCTCTGTCAAAGACCAACCAGAAGTCTGGCAGTGCGTACGCAAAGCCAATGATTTCGGGTTCTTGGCGCCGAAGCTCTTAACGATCTTAGCCCACAACATACGAGCGGCACGCATCTTGGCGATCTCCATGAAGTGGTTCATACCGATTGCCCAGAAGAAAGACAAACGAGGCGCGAAAGCGTCGATGTCGATGCCCGCGTTTACGCCGGCACGCAGATACTCCAGACCATCGCACAAGGTGTAAGCCATCTCGATATCGGCTGTAGCGCCCGCCTCTTGCATGTGATAGCCAGAGATTGAGATCGAGTTGAATTTCGGCATCTTCTGTGAGGTGTACTCGAAGATATCGGCGATGATACGCATAGAGAATTCAGGCGGATAGATATAGGTGTTACGCACCATGAACTCTTTCAGGATATCGTTCTGGATCGTACCTGCCATCTCCTCCAACTTAGCGCCCTGTTCCAAACCGGCGTTGATATAGAACGCCATGATTGGCAAAACGGCACCATTCATGGTCATGGAGACAGACATCTTGTTCAAGGGAATACCATCGAACAATACCTTCATGTTCTCAACAGAGCAGATAGATACGCCGGCTTTACCGACATCACCTACAACACGCTCGTTGTCGGCATCGTAACCACGGTGAGTAGCCAAGTCGAACGCGACAGACAAACCCTTCTGGCCGGATGCCAAGTTACGACGGTAGAATGCGTTAGACTCCTCAGCGGTAGAGAAACCGGCATACTGACGGATCGTCCAAGGACGCAAAGGATACATGGCGCTGTACGGGCCACGCAAATAAGGAGGCAAACCAGAGACGAAGTTCAAGTGCTCCATGCCTTCCAAGTCTTCTTTCGTATAAACCGGCTTCACATTGATGTGCTCCGGAGTTTTCCAATCGGCCTCGATGCCGTTGGCTTTCGCCCATTCAGCCGCGTTCGTAGCGGCGAAACCAGCGTTTTTAATATCGATATCTTTAAAATTTGGTCTCATTTTCTTTTGGATTTTAAATGCCTAACTTAGCGTTGAAAGCCTGCAATGTCTCAAGCACATTGCTCTTTACGTTGATAAACTGATCGATGCCCTGAGCCTTCAGGTCCTCCATGCAAGCCGGAGCGCCAGCTACGACGAACTGCGCACGACCGTTCAAAGCCTTGAACGCAGCCGGAGCGAACTCAGCGTACTCATCGTCGCTTGAGCACAATACGACGATATCAGCACCCGCGTTAACAGCCGCCTCAACGCCAGCCTCAACAGTATCAAACCCTAAGTTGTCGATTGTCTTATAGCCTGCGCAAGCAAAGAAGTTACAAGAGAATTGAGAACGAGCCAGACGCATAGCCAAGTTACCAATCGTCAACATAAACGCCTTCGGAGTCTTGCCACTCTTCTCTGTAGCCAGACGCAAAGCCTCGAACTCGGAAGCGCCACGGGCGAAGTTCAACTTCGTCACGCCCTCGCTCTCGCAATGGTTATGAGCGGCACCCTTGCAGCAGCAAGCGCCTTCCTCTTTCTTGATCTTAGCGGCAGCGACCTCCGTGAAGTTCGGGAACTGGTTCGTACCCAGCAATGTCTCACGACGGGTAGCGACAGCTTTGTGACGAGCCTCGTTCGACGCGTTGACAGCGGCCTGGATCTCGCCAGCGTTTGCCAAAGCACCAAAACCACCCTTCTCCTCTGTCTCGAGGAACAACTTCCAAGCGACGTCAGCGATAGAGTTCGTGAAGACCTCTACGGTATAAGAACCAGCGGCAGGATCCACGATCTTGTCGAAATGAGACTCCTCCTTCAACAGCAATTGCTGGTTGCGTGCGATACGCTCTGAGAACTCATCCGGAGTCTCGAACATCTCATTGAACGGACGAACCGTGATTGAGTCAACACCAGCGATAGCGGCAGACATAGCCTCCGTCTGAGAACGCAACAGGTTCACGTGAGCGTCGTAAACCGTCATGTTCCACTGTGAAGTCTGCGCGTGAACGTTCATCTTGCAAGCGCAATCGCAAGCCGGCTTGTAGGCGGCAACGATCTCAGCCCACAACCAACGAGCGGCACGGAACTTAGCGATCTCCATGAAATAGTTAGAGCTGATACCGAAGTTGAACTTGATCTTCTTAGCGACCTCATCAACAGAGAAACCAGCGTCTGTCAACTTAGCCAGCAACTCGTTACCCCAAGCCAAAGCGTAACCCAACTCCTGAGCGATGTAAGCGCCGGCATTGTTCAACTGGAACGCGTTGACAGCCAATACACGATAGTTAGGCAACGCCTCGCCTGCCTTCAAGACAGCGGATGCGGTAGCTACCCAATCCTCGTTCTTATGACCCTTGATCAACGGCTTCTTGAACGGATCGTAATTAACAGAACCGACACACTTGTTCAGGTCAGCGCCCTTGCTCTTGTAATACTCAACCAGGATAGAGAGCAATGCCTCAGCCTTGCACAGACAAGTGTTGAAGTTCAACTCTACGCATTCCGGGCAGATCCCGTTCAGCAAAGTGGCGATGTTCTCAGCGTTAACGTCATCACCCTTGATAACAAAACCCAAAGAGGTAACGCCCTTGTTCAGGATATCAAGCGCCTTCTCGTTAGCCGCCTTGCAGCACTCCACTTCGATGTTCTGACGGACATACCAATTGTTATCTTTCTTTGTCCCACGGACATAAGGAAACTCACCAGGAAGAGAAGTTGTTGTTTTCAAACCTTCCAAATCTTCCAAACGATAGAAAGGATTCGCGTTGAAACCCTCTCCAGTCTTCCAAACCAACTTTTTCTCGAATGGAACACCTTTCAAGTCGGCCGTGATCTTCGCGATCCACGCCTCGGTTGAAACGGGTTCAAACTCCGAGAAAAGTTTTTCTTTTTGTTCTGCCATAATATTAGTTGTTTATAAAACTTGTGTTAGTTAATGTCTTCATTCATGGTATATGTCCATGCCTTTCCAACCGACAAAGTTAGGATAAATAAAACGGATAAAAAAGATTTTCCATCGAAAGAATGCGCTTATAATCAAAAATCCTCTCTCATCCATAGGCAGAAATAAAAATAAAACATTTCCACTGGTTATTCATTTCCAGCATCCCGATTTATCCGGCCTCTCCCTCAAAATTTCCACATCCATAGGTCGAACATCGGCGCGCTGCCCCGCTCGCCCGTGATCCGCTCATACAGCCGCTTGCGAGTCATCGAGATATCGGTTAGCGAACAGGAGAAGAGCCAGGCGATCACCGTCGGCTGGACCTTTACCTTCGTCAGGCAGGCGATCTTCAGCTCCTTGTCCGTCAAATAGACCCGCTTCTGAAGCCGCTTGGTGAAATCCGCGTGAACTAGGTCGATCGCCCAATAGAGACGGACCCAATCCTCGGGACCGGGACGCCAACTCCGCTTGTCGCGAAACTGCGCGACCACATATTCCAGACAACACTCCGCCCGGAAACGCCTCAAGTCCTCCATCGTCAGCTCACGCTCCGGGTTCAATTTCTCTAACTCTTCTTCCATAATTCATAATTATATTTTCCCTTTCAGACCGAAACCAATATGGAATAGAAAGGGATTTTCTCCGGGGAGGCATCAAATTCATCTCAATTTACCTAAAAACAAGACTGGATTACTCTCCTCATCCAATCCGGGAAAACGTTGGGCGAACACGGTGTTCTTAAAAATATCCTCCGGATAGAGCAACATCGCGCACCAACCATCCGACAAGGGGAAAAAATATTCCGGTTGGTGAACAAAACCATCCTCGAAAATAAATCGAACGATCGCTCGCGACTCCCGAGTTGCCTTGTCCACAAAAGCATAGCCCTGACGCTCCTTCGCCCCACCGTCGTATCGTAAAAGGATCGAACGATCCGATTCCATGAAAAAAGGAATGTGACCTATATAATCGTCTATCAAACGGTAAGTCTCAAATATATCCTTATTCTCTTGACGCCAATAACCCTCTGGTGGTATTTTATTATCAATATTTATCCGATATCGTAAAATAGCGCTGTCGCGGGTCAGTTCATGGATATCATTACTTTTGTAACGATTCAAAAGGATCTTCTCACCATAACGATAAAAATAATCCAGCATGTAAGCAAAAACCTTATCAGGCTTTTCCAGTTTCCAATAAGCGCTTTCCTCCATTCCCGTATTGCGGTTAATCACATGAAACAGATAATCATCTTTTTTCAAGTCCGTACATCGTATCAACAAAAGACTATCATCAAGAGAGATCATGTTAAACATATCCCATTCCGGATATCGGAACCTTGAGATAAAACTGTCTTCTTCGGAATAAGTCAGGATTGCCTTGTGATACATATCAAAAATAGAAATATCCCCATTCTTCCAGAGCGTAAAACTCCAAATGCCAAAATAATCCTCCGGACCTTCTCCTTGATGTCGATAACGACGATCAAAACGCCCATCAAGATGGAATCTCATGACGCTATTCCGATCCGAGATAAAAATGTGTTGCCCATCATCCGATAACGTCACCCGCCTTATTTCGCTAATATCCGGCAACAACAAGTCATCCCGTGTCTCCAGGGGAATGTAGCGATGCTCAGAGAATATGTCCTCTATGGGCACGTCGCCCTTTCCTTTGGTCGAGATAAATATCTCTTTACTATTCGGGGCTGGACATGAAGAATTACCGGAACAGCCCAAGACAAACCCGAGAGTAACCGTCAAAAATAAACACTTGAATATAAGCCGTATATTATTTATCATGAATTCGTTCTATAATATAAAAGAATTGGAGTTTCCCCCAATTCTTAACATATTCATTTTCATTAGTGTCCACTAAAAAATCATAGAAGTTCTTTGAAA
>ULVE01066128.1_pt1 | contig 14257 bp, 10 predicted proteins | sample 1959161 | NCBI WGS metagenome assembly ULVE01 (sample SAMEA4835778, study PRJEB28245) | human gut metagenome | biome: gut microbiome; material: fecal sample | place: Denmark | collected 2008
TCCAGCATACCGGGGGAGGTGACCTCCAGCCGGTCATCAAAGAGCGCCACCTGGATTTTCCCCGGCGTCAGGTAGCTGCGATGGCAGACTGCATTCGAGATCATCTCACGGATTGTTTTGACGGGCAGTTCATAATAATCCTGCCTTCCAATTCCTTCAATGCGTGAACCGAGGTCGATGTGCTGCAAAACAAAGTTGTAGGCATCCTCAATCTGCTGGTAGATCGCTCCGGTAAATTCCTTGCGGGTGATGAAAATATCCCGGACAGTCCCCTTGAATACCGCGCACTGGATGGCAGCATCCGGGAACTCAGCCGTATCGCCGTTCAGCAGCAGATACCCATTGGTGGGATGGTAAGCTCCGTCGTGCTCCACCAGCAATTTCCATGAAAGTAACTGGTTCTTGCCTACTTTCTGAATCTGCTCCCGTGCCGTATCTGTTTCGGCCAGCTTGAGGGCGTGCTGGTACATCTTCTCGCAGAAGGCCGCAATCTCTTCCTCAGAAACAGTCTGTTCCCGCTCCATCTGGTCAAAGGAGCGGTTTGTCCCTTCCATGATAAGCTCCTGCACACGGTAGCGCTCCGCATGGCGGGTCGTGCCAGCTACACGGATATAGGTGCCTTCCATGATGCCCTGACTCTTGATATAGTAGGGACGCTGCATACCGGGGATTATTTCGACAACGATGATTGCCTTCCCGTCAATTTCCTGCACCGCGATATTCGGGGTGATCTTGGGTTCGCAGCTATCGAAAATGGCGTTGGTAATCGCGTCCATCTTCTGAAAGACTTCCTCTTTGGAAAAGCCGGTGACAGTCCATGTGCCGTTCTCCACACCGAAAACCAGCTTGCCACCCTTGCCGTTGGCAAAAGCCACCACGGTCTTCATGTACTTCTCGCTTTTGGCAGGAATCTCGCTTTTGAACTCGATATTCTCGGATTCACCGGCGAAAATCTCTTCTGCGGTCATCTCGACCACCTCCTTCACAATTTCGTGTTACCTGTATTATATCTTTGCCAGAACGGCATATTTTTTCCCGTCGCTTGCAGTCTGGATTTTTTCGTAGTTGACCTTCACGCCGTCATCCAAGTCCAGCTCAATGCGGCTCAGGGCAAGGTGGGCAATCATCTCATCATAGTCGCGGCATTCCTTGAGCTGCTTTTGGAGCTTCTCCTTGCGCTTGGTGGAAGCGGCTACCTCGCGGGCGTTGGTGCTGTGGTCGATCATATCCTGCATCCGGTTGATTTCGGACTCGTAAACCCGCTGCATCTTGTGGAGATAGTCCACGCGCAGATTGCCAATGGTGTCCGGTGTGTAGCGGTGGGGGTAGATCAGCGCCTTGAAGCCGTTCTGCTTGCCGCTGTCGAACAACCAGTAGATGGGGCGCTTCTGGTAGGTCTTGCAGTGGTCTTTGAAGAAGTCCTTGAGGAAGTAGCTGCGGATGATCTCCCGGCTGCTGTTGCCCTTGCCGCCCAGCGCCCCGGCGATGAAGTCCAGATTTTCTTCCAGCGCATCCGCGCCGTAGACTGTTTTCAGCCAGCCGCACAGGCGGGAGACAATATCGTCTTCCAGATACTCTTCGTCGGTGATGGGCAGGATGCCGTCCCGATCCGGCAAGAAGGTCTTGTACTTATCTGCATCCCAGTCTCCACCGGCATAGGCCAGCCCGTCCACATCCAGCGAGTAACGCCCAAACATACAGCCCACGGCGTAGGAGAGCAGCGAAACAACCTCGTCCCGTTTGGTGCGGACATAGCTGCTGCCCTGCATGGATTCAGGCACATCGTCCTTGGTGTCAAAGATGCGGTGGACGGTTACATCCTTATCCGCCACCTCCGGGGTCAGTTCATCCTGCAAGCCGTAGATGGCGATAAAGATGCGGTTCAGCTCCTCCTCGTTGGCTTTGAGCTGCAAAAAGCGTTGTTCACACTCTACTTTCCATGCCGTGTAGGCATCGACAAGATGGGAAACGGGGCGGATGAGCGGGTGTCTCTGGAAATCCCATGAGGTTTCATAGGAGTCCCAGTCTTCCGTAGAAGTTACGATACACTCTTTTACGAGCGTAATAATAGTCGGATTGTTGCCAGACAATATCGGAAGCTTCCTTAAATATCCAGACTCAAAGCCCATTGATGGAGACAGTATATTGAGCAGTGAAATCGCAATCTTGGAGTTCATGAATCCTAAAAGATATTGTTTTGTTTCCTCGTTGTTGCAAAACATTCCGTAGCCGCTATTGGAATAGAGAAAGCCAACAGGACAGAAGCGGAAAGAAGTTGCCCCAACGCCAATAACAGTCCAAGTTAAAGCTGAGCTAAATATAAAATCAAGATTATAATTATGTGATCTAACACGTCCCGTTATTTCATCCCTAAAATTTTGTATTTCAAATCCGTCGTTTTCCCAATTTACAACAGTATCGTTATTCCCATACCATTTTCGTTGTTCTCCGCCTTTGGCAAATGGGAACCATTTCTTTCTGCTTGAAATTGCGGCTTGTCTTGAAGGAATGTTCAGCCCCATTTTTTTGAAATCTATTTCATGCCATAATCGAACAAATCGGTCATTATTGGCTGTTGCCATCCCCACTCTGGGTTCAGATACATCTCCAACCAATTCAGAATTCTTGAATGCTTCCAGTAATGATTCTGATGCCCAATATGCTGTATAAGGTGTGCCTTGGATAACCTTCAACTGTTCATTACTTTTGTAATATCGTCCTTCACCAGAGTGAAACATACCTTCTTTCTCTCGTTCAGATGTGCCGTTGAGAAGTTTAACATATAATCCAATATAGTTTGAAAATTCCTGATTTGAAAAAATGAAGCTTGCAGTCTGAACGACTTCACCTTTGATTTCATCGAAAGCATGAGGCCCCAAATGAGCCATATTTATTAACCGCCTTGCTAAGAGTTTCTTCCTGAGTCCTTCATAACTTGTAAGAAACATCCATGCGTGTTGAGTAATCATCGCCAGATAATTGTTTTTGCCTGTCATCTGTCCGCACCGTTCAATGAATACCGCAAACAGATCGCTTTTGCTGTCCGGGTAGTGCTTTTTTACGAAATCGCTGAGACGGGCATCCATGTTGCTGCTACCCATATACGGCGGATTCGTCACCACCACATCGTATTTCTGTGATAGTGCTTCCGCCACACGGATCAGAGGCAGGATGGTGTTCAGGGCAGCTTCCCGGTGGAAGCTGATGTCGTCCTGTATCTCGTCCATACGGACATATAGCGCGGCAAAGTCTACCGGTGCCACCATCAGGATGGAGCCGTATTCTTTCGCATCGTGCAAATCATGAATGATGCTGTCCAGCGCCGCTTTCAGCTTCGGGTCGTTGTTCGCAAAGTAGTCCCGCGTGTAAGCGTCAATGCCGTTGCTCTCGGCAATCGCATAGACATGGGGCTGGATGCCGCGAGAGAAGATGCGCCGATCATACTGGCGGGCTTTCATCATCACGGCAAAGTAGGCAAGCTGGGCCGCGCGTTCGTCGATGTCCAGCCCGAACAGGTTATGTTCCAGAATACACTGTGCCGCGTCCCGCTGGCTGTACCCGTCGTTCTCGTACATCTGCATCAGCACATCAAAAGCGTACACCAAAATATGGCCGCTGCCCATGCAGGGGTCAATGACCTTGATGTCTCGGACATCCTTATATTCGCTCTGCTTCTGGATTTCGTCGAGCTGCTGGCGCACTTCCCGCGTCTGGGCGGCTTCCGACAGATAATACTTCCAGCCCATCTGCCCAGCGATTTCCTCTTCGCTGGCGATGCGCTTGGCTTCGGCCTCATCCCAAGTCATTTCCTCCGGGGCGCGGCCGTCGGCGAAAACGCCCTGTTCTTTTCGCTTATCAATGAAGATACGGCCAAGGCTGTTTTCGACCATATAGCGGACGATCCAGTCCGGCGTGAAGAGCTGGGTGACGGCGGGAATTTCCTCTTTGGTGATTTTGCCGTTCTTGGCAAAGGCGGCATTCTTAGGCTCGGTGTTGTAATACTGGTACAGCCAGCCGATAATCTCCACTTGACCGCCCTTTTCGATGTTGAAATCGTCCTCGGCAATGTCATGGATGAGGTGATACACGACACCTTCCTGATCCACAACGGAGAGGTTCAGCAGCAGCTCGGTGTAGTCGCTGGTCTTCTCAAACAGGGCGGGCAGGATCTCGTTCAGAGCGTTGCACTGCTTGATGAACAGCAGCCGGAACAGCTCGTCCAGCTTGTTCTCGTTTTTCAGGCGCAGGACAGTCTCTTCCTCAGCAGAGGTGAAGGACAGCTCCGCATCGAAGGGCGTAGTCACCAAATCCGGCTCAATCTTGCCGCTCTCGGAGGACAGAACGCGGATGTGGGAGGGAAGATAGTCGTTGACCTCCATGAAACGGATGGCGATCAATCGGTTAAACCAAGTGTAGGCGACCTCTTCCAAAATGTACTTATAAGCTGTGGCGTAGTTGCTGTCCTTTTCTTTTTTGCGGATAATCTCCACCAGCTTTTTGCGCTGGGAGATGGCCTCGCCGCTGATGGCATACGGCTCAGAAGTTCCGATGTCATAGAACTCCATCGTCCCGGTAGACTGCGGCAGCGGGTCTTTGATGCCGTCGGCTGTGATCCCCATCAATCCAGCTCGGTATTGGATGTCCGTAATAAGCTTATTCCGCGCCCAGATTGCAAAGTTTTTTATGGCTGTTTTATTCATTGGTTCATTCCTTCCCCATAAAATCAAATCTTCGACGCAAGATAGTAATAATACATCACATTTTTCCTTGCGGTGTCTGTCTTTTCTGTTGCCTCGGTTCGTGCCTTATTGTATAGGTCTGCAATCTTGAGGAACCCCGTTACTGCTTCCTTGGAGACCGCAGCTATGCCGGCAACAAGGATAAAGGCCTTTATGGAATTAAAAACGCCAAACAGGTCTGTTGAGGTTGTAATTGCTGTCGTTAAACCCGCAGCAGCATATCCAGCTTTTTTCCTCAGTTCCTCGTCTGCTAAAGCTCGTTTTCCCAAGTTCCGCAATACACTTGTCTGCGTTAAGGTTTCGTTGATTTCCTGCACCTTCGGCAAAACTTGAGTGTTGTATAGTTGCAGACAATCATACTGGAAATTATCATCCCAAGGAAGAGAGTGAATCTGCATGGAAAAATCGTAAATTGCTTTCCGAAAATTAGTAAGCGGAACTTGGTTTTCATTCTTGAGAGAAAGCAATTCATCCACAGAAGCAGATTCCAAGGTTGGCAAGGTCATAAGTATCTCGGACGCGATTCCAGCGTGGCGTAAGACATTTTCGTCCAACCTTCCGATGTCAAGCAGCTTTGTTTTAATAACGGAATCTATCAATTCACTGCTCGCCTTATCGAAAAGCGGATAGGCTGTGCCATTGTACATGGCATTCATCAGATTGGCAAAATATCCTCCTGCAAGCTCGTTGGCATCAAACCCATCAAAATCATAGTCGTAAACCGAAACGATGTTCCGATCCACATAGTTTTTTATTTCCTGTGTTCCGGGATGGATATAAAGCTGCTGTATTCCGCTTTTCAACTGCTCTCGGCACTGTATCTCAAGCTGCTTGAATTTCATCTGCGCAATTATTTCCTGCTTAGACCTGTGCTTTTTCCTTTTCAAATACGGAGTAAGTATTTGAAGTTGTGCATCTGCGTAATCCAGTTGCCCTAAAAGTTCTTCACTACCGGCAGGTTTCAAGGACTGTAAAAATGATCTGAGAGCTGGGATCATTGCATCTATATCCTGAGCGTCAAAGATACAATTTGGAAGGTATTTATACAGTGCATATTCTGCCATTCCAATCAGTTCGATTTCGTCGGCATAAAGAATGGAGCTTTTTATCAGTTTCAAATCCTCAGCCAAATCCAGCGAGTTTGAGACGGTTCCAATCGTAAATTTCATATCCGTGGGTTGCCCAGCTCCTTCCTTATCTTAAAACTCCACATTGACAATCGTGTCTTCGTCCAGTTGTGCTTCCAGCGACTTGCGAAGGCTGCCCATGTAACGATCAATGTCCTCTTTGCTTTCCAGACGCCAAGAAGCCGTTCCCGTCATCATCTTGATGGAGACATTTTTCGTCTTGCGGATCTTCACTGGCGCAGGGGCAACGGGCACTTCCGGGGTAGGCTTTCCACTCTGTTTGGCTTCCTCTGCCTGACGGCGAGCTTCTTCTTCGGCCTTTTGTTTTGCCAGCTTGCGGTCAAGCTCATCCATTTCGTTGAGCAGCCGGAGTTTCAAAGCATCTGCCTTGTCCGCATAGCTTCTCAGCGTAGAGACATTGTTGCAGCGGGTGGCTCCCTCCCGGATTTCTTGGAACTTCTCATAGTAAGCCGTCCGCTTCTGGTCGTTGTACTCCTTGGTGGAAAGCACCTCCAAAACACGCTTCCACGCCTGATCAATCGAATCGAGAACAGGGGCGGATTCCTGCTGCAAAATCTTGACATAGCAGGACATGAACCGTTCCCGAAGTTCAGGTAGCTTCGGAATGTTGGCATAGGGCTTTTCCTGCCGGGTAATGGAACGCATCTGTGCGACGATACCTTCCAGCTCGTCATTGACAATATAGGTCTTGCTGTCATCGAAGATTGCAAGCATATCAAGCGCACGGGCAAAGATGGTAGACTGCTCGCCCTCAAAGAAGGTCTTGATTGGCTCGTAGTCCTCCGCAAAGTCGAAGAAATCATCCCGCTTTTTTGAAACGGTCGTAAAGAAGTCCAATGCAGACTGAATCTGAACGACAGACTGCATCAGCGCCTTCCCGTCGGACAAAACCTTTTTACCTGGATAGGGGTGTTGCTTGTAATTCACTTCCAGACGCTCGATTTCATAAATCGTGTTTTGCGCGTAACGCTGGAAGTTCTTCATGATGGTATCTTCGTCTTCCGCCGCAGTGGCCGCACCGAAGGTTTCCTTCATCACATCCCGGACAGCCTTTTTGTCCTTATCGCTGACACGGACGCGCTCTTCCATCAGGAGCTTTTCTGCAAACGCCTTTTTGGTGATAAACCCGATGATCTCTTCCTCAGTCTTGTTATTCAGGCTGACCGCAACACCGTTGACGGTGAAAGACAGGTCGCCGCGCTTAAAGAGCCTCGCTACCAGCCAATTCACATCGTCCTCCACAAAGCCGTAAGGAGCCTTCATGAAGCGATCCTTCACCGTCTTCATGGAAGTTTTCATGTGATTGCGCGTATTCATGGCGATAAAGCCCTGTACATCATCCAGCGCATGGGCATTGCTCTCTGTGCCGCCTTCCAGAGAAAGGGCAAGCTGGTTGCTCTGATGGAGCATCTTGCGGATCTCTGCCTCGCCCATGGGTGCATCAATGTAGGAAAGCTTGTGGTAAACCGTCTGCACCAACCGACCAATGGCTTCATTGATCCGGCTGCTGACTTCTTTCCCGTTTACGCGGATAACATCGCCGTTCACATAGATGGTCGCTTCTTTCAGTGCTTCGGTCAGGTAGAGCTTGGCGTTTTGGTTGCGTTCCCGCATTTCCACACGCTTTGCCTCTTTGATCGTCTCGTACTTGGCAAGCTGTGTGGAAGTGTTTTTCCGAAGGAAGCCTTCGATTTTCAGGTAGGCTTGGATTTCCGTCAGGAACTCAGCATCATTGGGGAGAACGACAAGGACTTCTCTGCCTTGACCGGACATCATCCGAAGGGTACCATCGTCCGTGCTGCCGTCATACCACGGAGTCAGGACGCGAAGGCCAATGTCATAGTTCTGATTTGCCTTATAAGGGCGGTCATCCACAAACTGATTGAAGCCGAACGCATAGCGCCCATTGAATGCAGGGTAGGTGTAGCGCTTGCCGGGGAAGATGTCTTCAAAAATCATCTCCGCGACCTTGGTGATGATTTCCGGCGTTTCGACATTTTCCTTTTCGATCTCGTTGTTGACTTCCTGTTCCTCATCGGTTAGGAAGACATAGATGCTGCCGTTTTTCTGAATCAGCATCTGCCGCATCAGGACCTTCAGCGCTTCCTCCACACGGCCTTTCAGCTCAATCCGGTCATCGTCGATATTTTCAATCATCAGGCTGGTGATGTTGTCAATGTTCGCCTCAATTTCCAGCACATACTTGATCATAAAGAGGGTCTTGAGGACATTGATAGCAAACACATCCCGGTCCTTTTTCTCCGGGTTGATGTAGCTGTTGTCATAAGCCCTGATGATGACCCCGCTGTGGCTGTGATCCAGAAAGTTTTCCAGCGCATCGTAAAAGCGGTGGAAGGGCACAATGACACCCATCTCTTCGTTCATGACATTGACCGCAGACTCCTTGAAGAGCGCCAACATGGAGCGCTCGCCACCGGAAAGGTGCTTGCCGGAAGCCCCGTGGGTGCGGATAGAAGTTAATACGCTGGACAGTAGATTGAACTGGTACGGCACAAAGGGGTAGACCCCGGCAAAGTCTTCTGCGCTCGCGTACAGCTTCTTTTCTGCGGTATCGTTGAATACGATCAGGTTTTTGATGATCGTCGCTTTCTGCTCATAGAGCAGCCGGAGCGACTGCGCAGCCGGTTCGGTCTTTTCAAGGATTCTCTTCTTGATAACGGCATCCACATTTGCAGAAGAGAGGGAGAGGCGGGTATCGAACCGTCCTTGAATTTTGGAGAAGTCATTGCCCTTGACTTTGGTGATGGAGTCGATGTCCTGCTGGCTGGTCACGATGACCCACGCCTTGCCCATGCACTCCTTGCCCAGTTCCTCGGTCACAGTTTGAAGGTTGAGCATCAGCTTGGAGTCGTCGCCAATGTACTGACCAATTTCATCCACCAGAAATACAACATGATGGTTGTTTCCCTTGCGGTCAATGTATGCCTTGACACGCTTGGCAAAGTCTTCGATGCTGATGGTATAAGGCTCTACCGCCTTTTCGCACCAGTTCCTTGCCGCTGCCTCGCTCATGAAATTCATCGAGACAAGGGCATCCACAACGCTGTCCTGAATGAAGTCAAAGTCCTGCCGGGAATCTTCCCACGGCTCGCCGTACTCTTTCTCAAAAGCAGCCTTGAACTCGTCGTATCGTCCTTCTTCGGAAAGCCTCCGTTCCAGATCAGCGACATGGGGAATGGAACCGCAGAAGCCCTGCATCTGATTGAAGACCTTGAGGAATACATTGACAATGGCATCCTTGTTCTGTTTGCCGTTCGTTTCGCTCTTGGAGTCGATGTTGAAGAGAATCACATCGGTAGGGGTTTCAGCCGCCAGCTTCATGTCGGCCAGTACCATCGGGTCTACAATCTTCTTATCCTCGACAAAGTAATCCATCGCCCTTCTGTCGCCGACCTGACGGTTTTCCAGAAGGTAAGACAGGATTTTCAGGAAGTGAGATTTACCGCTTCCAAAGAAGCCGGAAATCCATACGCCCATCTTCGGCGTTGTCCCGACGATCCCTTTTTTGTAAGCCGAGTAGAAGTCAGCAAAGTGCTTTTGAAGTTCACGGGTTACAACATATTCCTCGAGCTCCTGCGATACATTGGCATCTTCGCCCTGCCCGACGATAATTACGCCTTGAATTTCGCGGTCGATTTTCTTGGCGAACATATCCTTTATTTTCATTACGCTACCTCCATCACTTTACAAGCCGGAAGGCTCTGTAATAGTTATCGTCTTTGATTTCGTTGAAGAGGATCAATTCCTGTTCGTTATAAGTGCCGGGAAAGAACATCACCACCGGTGCGTGTAGATAGGACTGGTGGAGGTTGTTCAGTACATTATGGGAACGAAGAAGCGGATAGCTCTTTCCAACACCCGTCAAAAAGACGATGGCATTCTCCGGGGTGTGGTCAAGGATATACTGCACGATCAGGCTGTCATCCTCGCTGACTTTCATCGAGTTGCTGACCGCTTTGACAATTCTTTGAATCCCGCGCTTCTTCTCAAACTCACAGCACTTCTCTATAAAGCCCTTCCCTTCGAGAAAGTCGATGATAATGTCATAAAGGTCAAACACAACTAGCTCGAATCCGTCTGTCCCTTTTGAGTTCTTATGCTTCATATATTCGATACGCTCGCGAACTTCCAGCTCCTTTTCAGGCGGATAGTCGAAAATCCAGTAGTTGACCTCGTTGGCTTTTCCGCTGCTTTGACGAAAAGATGGCTTTCGGATCGCCGCCTCCATTGCATCAAGTCTCTCTGTTAAATCCATTATCTTACCCCCGCAAGCGCCTTGACATAAACACTCATATCATTCTGGTCAAGCCAGCGTACCAGTTCTGGGTCTAAAATGGGTCGCAGTATTTTTCTGGCTGTTTTTGCTTTATCAATTACCCCGGCTTCGTACAGCATCGTTTTATAGCATCGGCCAAGCCGTACCAGTGTAGCGTCTGTCCACCCGGCCACTTTTTCATTTTGCTGCTGCTTATCTTTGAAGAACACGCGCACATCGCTGTCTGCAAGCTCGGTTGTGCCAAGGATCATCTTTTCGCGTATCACTTCATAGACAAAATCAAAGAACAGCGTATCATACGCCATAGCAGCAACCAGTGCAAAGAGCTTCTGTGTCGCAAGGTCACTGCGCATGAAAAGCGGAATGAAGCTCTTGTCCAAAGTTTTGATGCGGCCTGTGACGGTATGATAAATTTGATTGGCTCGAAGAGTAGTCGGAGCTGCAAACAGGTTCTCGTTCAGGGCAAGGGTTTTTATCTGATTGATGTCTTTCCCTTCGCTCAGCAGCTCCACTACCTTTCGGAACTCTATGAACCAAAATGATAGCTTCACCGCGCCCGCACTGTATTCTTTTCGTTCCATCTCGATCACTCGCCTCCTTGATTGCAGGACTGTTTTTCCTCGCGTACAGCTTCGCAGATGTCCCCAATATCGCAATCAAGGTAATCGCAGATGCGCAGTAAAATAGGAAGAGCGACTTCCTCACCCTTATTGAGCTTGCTCATCGTACCGGCAGCGATGCCGACCTCTTTACGCAAAGTCACTTTCGATATATCTCTCTGGATGAGCAGTACCCACAGTTTCTTATAACTTATCTTCATGTCAACGCTCCTTGTTTTCCGAGATGCTGCGAGGATATAAAAACACATCTTAATTATAGCGGAAACGCTCGAAAGCCGCAATAGGTTCTTTTGCGTATTTACAAAATAGTTTCAAGTTCTTGGAGCTTTAGACCAAAAACAAAAACCTGAGTGCTGTTCACTCACTCAGGTCTGACCATTTGGGTTGAATAAGCCGTCCTCTTTTGAATACTGCCTTTGTATAAAAGTCGAGGGACATGACCAAATCGTAGCCGTCGATATGGTCAAAGAAAGAGATGTCATCAGTCATCTCAATGATGCTTTTCAGAAAGCCCATACCTGCACAGCAATCGAAGGAGTATGTAGCAGATATGTGGCTCAGATGCTCCCTTATTTCAATATCAAGCTCATAATCATTTGAAATTTCTATGGCCTTCTGGATGAAATGGCGAGCTTCTTTTTCGCGCCCCGGCAACACAAGATAAGTAACATTGCTATAAATCTCTTTCATGATTTCATCGAACGATGGCGCATTGCCGTTATCTGCAAAGTTTGCAACCTCCGGTTCGGTTTCATCTATCGGTTCCCTGTGAAATTGTTTCTTATAAATGATCTCTCCCATCTTTTCTTTCTCCCAAATTGATGATTGTAAGTCCTTTCTTGGTTGCGCGTTGGAGTGTTTTTGCTGCACCTCCCCAGTCATGGGTCACATAGCAGATTGCGTATGTGGAGTTATCTACGAGGTAGCGGTTCCTTGCCGGGATGGCAGCTTTGAAATGGTACTTCTCGAAGCCTTCTGGATAGATCGTAGCGTCAAAATATTTTGGCTCAGCGATATTGAAGGTCAGGTAGGGGATGACAAGATAGTTCTTAATTTGCGGGTAACTCTTTTTCAGGTCGTAGACAATCCTTGCGCACATCCAGTCAAACCCGCCCATGCCTCCGTTTAGGAAATCGGTCACGCCCAATGCAATGATTTTTTCTATTTCCCTTCGGACTTCTTCGGTCTGGACACCGTAGCATTCTTTATGACCGATGAAGGTTGCAGTTTGCTCTTTGCCCATTCCAAAATGCACTCCTTTATAAGAAAAGAATAGCACAATCCCACGGGCAAATCAACGCTAATGGAGAGGGTATCTTCCGTATAGAATCTGTATGAGGAAGAGTGCTGCGCCTATACTATCAGTGTATATTTCACGCTGACAGGAGGTGCTGTGATGAAGCTTGAATCCATCGGCAAAAACATCCGCAAATACCGACTGATGAAGAAGCTTCGTCAAGAGGACCTTGCGGAAAAAGCTGATTTAAGCATTAACTATGTAGGTGCGATAGAGCGGGGTGAAAAGACACCTTCTCTTGAATCCCTGATTGCAATAATCAATGCTCTCGGCGTTTCGGCGGACATGATCCTTGCGGATGTCCTTGATAACGGATATGTTGTGAAAGATTCGCTTCTTGCTCAAAAGCTGGACAAACTTTCTGCGGAGGATCGTTCTCGAATTTATGATGTAATTGACACGCTGATCAGACACGCAAAATAAGTCATGCCTATACAAAAGACAAAAGGCTCACCGAAATCCTATGAAGTGGTTCGGTGAGCCTTTTTCTGCTTATTCGAGTTCGCCGCTCCGAGATTTTTCTTGTTCCTTGGTCACAGATGGACTGAGGAAATCATCCACATTTGCCTTCATGGTATCGATCAAGCGCATCTCCTTTTTCAGTTTGGTTCTCTCATCGTAGAGCCGCTGCTGGCTTTCCGTGAGCTGTTGTTGTTCAGCTTGCAGGGACTTTAAGCTCGGCAATTTCCCATCTCCCTGCATGGCAAGCAGGGTGCTCTTTGCCGCCTCATAGATAACAAGCTCGGCTTCATGTTTGGCTCGAAACGCCGGTTTGTCTGCCGCCTTCATATAGGCATCATAAACCGGCTTGAGACGCTGGTAGTTCGAGATGTTTTTGATAAGCGGCTGGACTTCGCGCAGTCTGGCTTCAACGCTTTTCAACTCATCGCCGGTTCGGGCATAGGAGCTGTGAATGTCCTCGGCCTTCTTCTCAAGATCGGCATATTGCAGGAGGTTGTTTTCGGTGAGATAGTTGAGCGTCCGCGCAGCTTCTTTGAGAATGGTGAGCTTCGCCTTGTGCTCGTAGCCTTTGCTGCCGATGAGCTGGATGCGCTCCTGAATGTCGCTGATGAGGGAGATACCCCGGCGAGAGGGCTGCATTTGACGCTTACGGCTCCCGCGCCCCTGAATACGCTCTTTGATCCGGTCCTCGGTGTAGTTGTCGCCAATCGTTTTTGCACGGGTAAAACGCTCCTGACCCTCAGCTCTAAAGGAGATGTATTTGCCGGGTTTGATTTCATATCCGGCCTCCTGCATAAGCTTCAAAAATTCATCCCAGTCCTTCGCTGTGATAACACAGCGGTCGATGGTCTGCTTTAGCTTTTGCTTCCAGCTCGTGCCGCGTTTGGCCTCCGTGTATTCCTTGTAGTCCATGCCCTTACTCTGCGAGGGCGGAATCACGGAAAGCCCATGCTCCTTGCAGATTTCGTCACTGAGCTGGCGCATTTCCCGGTAGGTGCGCCGGTTGCTTCGGTAGGCATGATAGTCCACAAAGTTGACGGCGTTGAAGATGATGTGATTATGGCAATGCCCCTTGTCGATGTGGGTAGCAATCACATACTCATACTTGCCTTTCAGCCATTCGTCGGCGAATTGCTTGCCGATCTCATGTGCCTGTTCCGGAGTGACTTCTCCGACATCAAAAGATTGAATCAGGTGCCGGGCAATTACCTTCGGCATCTGCATTCCCTGTTGGACAGCGAGATTGCGCGTCCACTCAAATTCTTTTGCCGCAGCATCGCTGGCAGCACATCCGAAAGAGGAAACATAGAGCTGGTCATCCGTCTTCTTCGGATCAAGGATGTAGGCAAGCGCCTTGTTTACAGTTCCCCGGATTGGCTTGATTTTAGTAATTGCCATATTTCCTTTTGCCTCTCTTTCAGCTCAGTGACATCATCCTCGTAGAGATTTCCCTTTGAGTTGATGCGGCGGCAAATCTGATTGATATTTGACGCAGCACGGCTGACAGCGGCAGCGAGCTTCTTCTGCTGAGTGTAGTCCACCTTGATGATATAGCCGTCAATCGCCATCTTTCTGAGGTACGCGCCCATATTCTTCGTCCCGAGCTGCGCCATCTTTGATTTGATGATCTGGTGCTCATTTTCCGATACGCAGAACTCAATGCGTATTGGCCTTGTTCTATTTGCCATAGGCAA
>ULVE01081783.1_pt1 | contig 14230 bp, 11 predicted proteins | sample 1959161 | NCBI WGS metagenome assembly ULVE01 (sample SAMEA4835778, study PRJEB28245) | human gut metagenome | biome: gut microbiome; material: fecal sample | place: Denmark | collected 2008
GGCATCTACCGCAAACTGGAATGGCTGAGCAAGGAAGACCTCATCAAGCGCGTGGTGTCGATGGAGTTCAACCGCTTCCTGGATTATTACAAGAATGCGCCTGAAATTGACCAACCCAGTTCAGACGAAAAGAGAAAGGACAAGAAAGAGAGAAAGAAAGGAGAACGTCCCGAGCGTCGTGAACGTTCGCGTCAGGCAGAAAAAGGATATACTCGCTTGTTCATCAATTTAGGAAAAACCGACGGTTTCTTCCCCAATCAAGTAATCGACTTGATAAACCGTAACCTGAAGAAGGAACGCATCGAGGTGGGACGCATCGACTTGATGCAGAACTTCTCATTCTTCGAAGTGATTGAATCGCAAGCTCCACAGGTGGTGAAAGCCTTGAACAAGACTACTTACAATGGACGTAAAGTCGTGGTAGAGGTGGCCGAAGAGAACGAAGGCAAGAGCGACAAGAACGGAAAGAAACGCGCAAAAGATTCGAAGAAAGAATCGAAGAAGGATTCGCGGAAAGCCAAATCGGGGCGTGAAGAACGTCCGGCTCATGCCGCGAAACGGGAAGACAACTGGCAGCAGTTCTTCAAGGAAGATGGCTTTTCAGTGGAAGATTTCGGCGGAATGCCGGACTGGGCGAAGAAGAAAAAACGGAAATGATTGAGCGTGAACGGTTAATAGTAGCATAAAACGGGTTCGCGAAAAATCCTCAATACATTATCTGATTGACTATAAGTGAAGAGTTAATAACGGGAGTGGGTGTTCTCACTAACCGTTATTAACTCTTCATTATTTGTTAACTCTTAGAAGCTGTTTTGAATTTATCGTGCGATGATTTGGGATGAGTTTTTGAGGCATTTTTGCTTCTGTGATGAGGAAGATAGCGGGCTATCTGACGAAGAACAGGAGCGAAAAGGACCAAAAAATCGCCCAAAGCACACACGAAAACGGATACATCAAGCCAAGAAAAACTTTTTGGAGAAATTCAAAACAGCTTCTTATTTTCTTGGCAGGTCTTTTTTCAAGATATATCCGGCAAAGCACAAGAGCAATACGGTATGGAATGCCAAACGTCCGAATAGATTCGCGATGTTGATTTCTTCTGCCAGAATGTATAATACAGCGGCAAGTGCCAAATAAATAACCATATCTTTCAACGGGTATGCGACCGGATATTTCTTCTGTCCGATGACGTAAGAAAGGAGGGTAATCAATCCATACCCTGCTACTGAAGCCCAGGCCGAAGCCACATAGCCGTAGCGTGGGACTAACCAGATATTCAATATCAGGATAACGGCGCATCCGATGAGGGAGAAATACGCTCCCCATTTTGTCTCGTCGGTCAGCTTGTACCAGAACGAAAGGTTAAAGTAGATGCCTTTCAGGATTTCCGCTCCCATCACAATAGCCACCACGCCCAAGCCTTCCCAATAATCGGGGGCAATCAGGTAGCGCAGGATATCTATATAGAACATCACCGCCAGAAAAGCCAGAAGCGAGAAGATAAAGAAATATTTCATTGCCTTGGCATACATTTCCCGGTTATCTCCCTCCTTGTTCTTGCCGAATACAAAAGGCTCGTAGGCATAGCGGAAGGCTTGTGTAAACATCGCCATGACCATCGCCACCTTGCTGGTCGCGCTATAGATACCCAATTGCACCAGTCCCTCCTGCCGGTTCTCGAAGAGGAAAGGATAGATCATCTTGTCTACCGTCTGGTTCAGGATACCTACCAGTCCGAATATCAGGATAGGGAAGGAATAACTCACCATCTGTTTCATCAACGGACGGTCCAACCGGTAGGAGAAGCCTCTCAATTCGGGGATGAAGAAAAACATCTGCACCGCCGACATGATGAGGTTGGATACAAAGATATAACCCACCAGATAATCGGGACGGTAGAACCAGTCGATTGCTTCAGGCGACACCTTATATATATAGGGGCACAACAAGAGGAAGAAAAGGTTCAGCACGATATTCCCGATGATGTTGGACAGCTTGATAGCCGCAAACTTCATCGGCTTCTTCTGGTAACGCAAATAAGCGAAAGGGATGCACTGGAACGAATCGAGTGCCACCACAATCACCATCATGGCGATGTAGTCGGGGTGATCGGGATATTCCAGAAAAGTGGATAACGGATGAATGAATGCCAGGCAAAGCACGACAAACAACAAAGATAATCCACCCACGAACAACAAGGCGTTGGCATACACCCGTTTGGGGTCGGCATCGGTCTTGTTCGCGAAGCGGAAGAAGCCCGTTTCCATGCCGAAGGTCAGCAATACCAGTATCAGTGCCGTATAGGCATATACGTTCGAAACAACGCCATAACCGCCCGTGGAAGCCGGGATGACCGCTGTGTAGAGAGGTACCAGCAAATAGTTTAAAAACCTGCCCACGATGCTGCTCAATCCGTAAATGGCAGTATCCTTAGCCAATGATTTCAGTCCAGCCATAATCTTTAGTCGAATAATGTTTTTTGTTCATTCCACCGGCTTCTGCCCAAATGCCGGTAAGCCAGTTCGGTCACTTCCCTTCCGCGGGGCGTACGTTTCAGGAACCCTTCCTTGATGAGGAACGGCTCGTACACCTCTTCTATCGTGCCGGGGTCTTCTCCCAATGCCGTGGCAATGGTGGTCAATCCCACCGGGCCGCCCTTGAACTTGTCGATAATGGTGCAAAGCAACTTGTTGTCTATCTGATCCAGCCCGTAGCGGTCAATGTTCAGAGCCTCCAGCGCAAACTTGGCAATCTCCAGGTCAATGCGTCCCGAGCCTTTCACTTGTGCGAAATCGCGCACCCGGCGGAGCAAGGCATTGGCGATACGGGGCGTTCCGCGGCTTCGCGAAGCAATCTCTCCAGCCGCTTCCACGTCGCAAGGTACACCCAGGATTTTCGCCGAGCGCAGGATGATTTTGGTCAGCGTACTGTCTTCGTAATATTCCAAGTGCAGGTTGATGCCGAAACGTGCCCGCAACGGAGCAGTCAGCAATCCGCTCCGGGTCGTGGCTCCCACCAGTGTGAACGGGTTCAGGTCAAGCTGGATGCTCCGTGCCGACGGACCCTTGTCTATCATGATGTCGATGCGATAGTCTTCCATTGCCGAATACAGGTATTCTTCCACCACCGGACTCAGACGGTGTATCTCGTCGATAAACAAGACATCGTTGGGTTCCAGACTGGTCAAGACTCCCGCCAAGTCGCCGGGTTTATCCAACACCGGACCGGATGTGACGCGGAATCCTACGCCCAATTCGTTGGCGATGATGTTGCTCAGCGTAGTCTTCCCCAGTCCGGGAGGACCGTGAAGCAATACATGGTCAAGCGCCTCGGCACGAAGCCGTGCCGCTTTTACAAAAATACGCAGGTTGTCCACCACCTTGTCTTGTCCGCTGAAGTCTTCAAACTGAAGCGGGCGCAGGGCATTCTCGAAGTCCCGTTCCTTTCCGGTAGGTTTATAATCGCGTATGTCGAACTGTTCTTCCATAATTTTCTTTCTGAATCTCATGCAAAGGTAATGAATAATCTGAGTTATTTTATTACTTTTGTTTAATTAAACACGCTTAATGATATGACTACATTTCAAACTACACACATCGTTTATTTTTCGCCGACCCATACATCGGAGAAAATAGCCCGTGCCATTGGGGAGGGCATCGGTATGGAACGGCGTATCGAGACCGACTTGACTTTGGACGAAAGCACTTCTACGATTGAAATCAACGGTTCGCTTACCGTTCTTGCCGCTCCTGTATATGGCGGACGGGTGGCTCCGGTTGCTTTGCGACGCATGAAACGCTTGAAGGGGACGAATGCTCCGGCTATATTGGCCGTGGTGTACGGAAACCGTGATTACGAAGACGCATTGGTGGAATTGCGCGATATGGCTATCGAACAAGGGTTTACACCTCTGTCCGCAGGGGCTTTCATCGGCGAGCATAGCTATAGTACTCCCGCTTTGCCCGTGGCGATGGGCAGACCCGATGAGGCAGACCTTAGCCTTGCCCGCCGTTTCGGAGCGGAAAGTTTATTGAAACTGGAGCGAACAAATCTGCCTGTCCCGGCGTTTTATGTCAAGGGAAATGTCCCATACAAACCGCTGATAAGTGGAAAGCCTTCGGCTCCGGTATGTACTGAAAATTGTTTCGGATGCGGGGAATGCGTTGAGGTATGTCCTACGCATGCTATCCGGCTCAATGCCGAAAGCGTGATAGAAACCGACATCAGCCGTTGCATCCGGTGTTGCGCGTGTGTAAAGGCTTGCCCGAACGGGGCACGTGTTTATGATAACCCGTTTGCCGCATTCCTGCACGCAAACTTCGGTGCAAGGCGTGAGCCGGAATGGTTCTTATAAGCAAGTGCTTATGAAGACAGGTGCAAAGGCAAACGGATATAGCTGGAATGTCCGTTGCATATAGTTGCATTTACAAATCGCTTTGACTCCTGACGGAGCGAAGCGGAGTGATAACCCCTAAAAAGAACAAAATATGACAAAAGACAAACGGGTATTGGTAGGAATGAGCGGAGGCATAGACAGCTCCGCCACGTGCATCATGTTACAGGAACAAGGGTATGAAGTGGTGGGCGTAACCATGCGCACCTGGGATGTGCCTTCCCATTTTTCTTCTCCGGAGCAAGAACAGCCCGACGAGGTGCTGGAAGCACAGGCCGTGGCAGCCCGGTTGGGCATCGAACACCATGTGGCTGATGTGCGCGATGAGTTCCGTCGGGTTATCGTGCAATACTTTATCGATGAATACATGCGCGGGCGCACGCCGAATCCGTGTGTGCTTTGCAACCCGCTTTTCAAGGAGCGTATCTTGTGCGAATGGGCGGACCGTACCGGGTGCCAGTGGATTGCGACCGGGCATTATTGCCGCCTGGAAGACCGGAACGGATTGCGCTATATCATTACAGGAGACGACCCGGTGAAAGACCAGTCGTATTTCCTTTGGAAACTTCCACAAGAGATATTGAAGCGTATGCTCTTTCCTTTGGGAGGGATGACCAAAGAGGAAGTGCGCCATTATCTTGCCGACAAGGGATTCGAAGCCAAGGCACGGGGTGGAGAAAGTATGGAGATATGCTTTATTGATAAAGATTATCGTGATTTCTTGCGCGAACATTGTCCCGACATAGACGAGCGCATCGGTCCGGGATGGTTTGTGGATAGTAAAGGATTGAAGTTGGGGCAGCACCAGGGGTTTGCTTATTACACCGTAGGCCAGCGCAGAGGGTTGGGCATAGCTTTGGGCGAACCGGCGTATGTGTTGAAAATCAATCCGGAAAAGAATACGGTCATGCTGGGAAACGTTGACCAGTTAAGGACAGGGTATATGCTGGTAGAGCCGCCCGAATCCCCCGATTTGGATGAATTGCTTGCTTGTCCGCGGTTGTCGGTACGCATCCGTTACCGTAGCCGTCCTATTCCTTGCCAGGCTATCCGGCTTGATGATGGCAGCTTGTTGGTAAAGTTTGCCATCGAGGCTTCTGCCATAACCCCAGGGCAGTCTGCTGTATTTTATGACGTCAACCGTGTGTTGGGCGGAGGTTTTATCGCTTCCCAGCAAGGCATCCGGAAAATAATAGCGGAGGTGGAAGGACAATTCGATAAAAAAAGTGGACTTTAATTAAACAAATGTTTTCCTTTGGGCGTTTCCTGGATGAGGAATGAAAGATTTATTTGCGAAAAAGCATAGAAAAAAGAAACAAGCTATGCATTTTTTTTTATACCTTTACTTTCGGTAAGCAATATCTATATAACACAAAAATAAAAAGATTATGAAACTAAGAAGAAATCTTACCGCACTCGTACTTGGATTAAGTGCGATTGCAGCGTTTGCCCAGACAGGAGGCAACACCGAGACACGCCAGATTAAAGAAGAAGGCAAGACCGTATTTAATCCACACTGGTTCATGCAAGTGCAAGCCGGTGCTTCGTATACGCTGGGAGAAGCAAAATTCGGAGACCTGATATCTCCGGCCGCAGCATTGAACGTAGGTTATCAGTTCACTCCGTTGTGGGGATTGCGTGCAGGTTTGAGCGGTTGGGAAGCTAAAGGTGCATGGGTAAGTCCTCAAACTATCTACAAGTACAATTACTTGCAGGGAAATGTAGACGCAACACTTAACTTAAGCAATTTGTTCTGCGGCTATAATCCGACCCGCTTCTTCAATGCGTACCTGTTTGCCGGAGTGGGTGTCAATGGTGCGTTCAACAATGATGAAGCCGTAAGATTGAACGACCTTGGATACCGGTTGCAGTACCTGTGGCGCGATAGTAAAGTGAATGTAGCAGGCCGTTTAGGGCTGGGTACCAACCTGCGTATCAGCGACCATGTGTTCTTCAATGTAGAAGTGAACGCCAATACGATGTCGGATAAGTATAACTCGAAGAAAGCGGGAAATACCGACTGGCAATTTAACCTCTTGGGTGGCTTTACATTCAAGTTCGGAAAAACTTATACAAGAACAGAACCTGTTTATTACGAACCCACTCCTGTTCCTCCCGCCCCGGCTCCCGAACCAGTTGTAGAAGAGAAGAAAGAAGAACCCGCTCCGGCTCCCGAACCGGTAAAGGTACAGCCGATGAAGCAGAACATTTTCTTCTTAATCAATTCAGCCGAAGTCCGTGCTTCGGAACAAAGCAAAGTTGATGCTCTCGTTGCTTACCTGAAAGAGCATACAAACGCGAAAGTTTCAGTGTGCGGATATGCGGATAAGAATACCGGTAATGCAAACATTAATAAGAACTTGTCGAAAAAACGCGCACAGGCTGTAGCAGAAACATTGAAGGCACAAGGCATTTCGGCCGACCGCATTACGATTGATTCGAAGGGTGATACCGTTCAGCTGTTCTCTACCATGGAAGAGAACCGTGTAACGGTTTGCATCGCCGAATAATATTATTATTCTATCATTACAAACTGTATCCCACAGGCATCCGGTTGCAAGCTGTATGCTGGGGATACAGTTTTTTTATAGTGTGCGGAATGATAGTTGGACAAAATTGGCTTGCGGAAATTTCCCTGTATATGGTCATCTAAGGGAGTAAAGTGAAGTAGCCCGGGTATATCCTGTGGAGGTGTCCGGGATGCTTCCTCCGTTTGGTGTGACAATTGATTTTTCGTATTTCATTTCTGATTGGCTGTAATCGTGCATTCCCTGTTGATGGGCTGATATCTCGTGGAGTATAATATCTTTTCCGGAACGTAAGTCTTTTGAATATGAACTCCGTATTGCATGGACCGCTTTGCGGGCGACAACTCCTTTTATAGCTCCTTTGCTCCTGATTCGCATTGAAAACGAGTGAATTTTCTATTTAGAAGTTGTTTTGAATTTATCGTGCGATGATTTGGGATGAGTTTTTGAGGCATTTTCGCTTCTGTGATGAGGAAGATAGCGGGCTATCTGACGAAGAACAGGAGCGAAAAGGGCCAAAAAATCGCCCAAAGCACACACGAAAACGGATACATCAAGCCAAGAAAAACTTTTTGAAGAAATTCAAAACAGCTTCTTATTGTATCATTTTAAATTTGTACGACTTATGGGAATTTTATTGTCGAAAAGAAATTTGAAAAAGGGACGTATTTCGCTTTATTTGGATTGTAATATCAAAGGAAAACGGTATAAAGAAAGTTTGGGTATCACTCTGGAGGCACCAGTCAGTAAGGAGATACGTCAAGCGAATTGTGCCAAGTTGCAACTGGCAAAGCTTTTGAGGGCGCAGCGTGAAATCGATTATCTTCATGCTCATTATTGGTCGCAGCTTCCTCCTCTGTTTCATTCGCCTTCCGAGAAGGCTGCGTTGACCGGCGAACCTTCGCCCGACTTCTTTTTGGTGGCGATAGGTTTTCTTAACCTGTATCATCAAAAAGACTACAGGGTAGTACAGGCTGCATTTTCGTATTTACGGAGGTTTCATCCTTCAACTTTGCCGGTAAATCACATTACGCGCGGCTTTTGTACGCGGTTCTTTTGTTTTTTGCAAGAAAAGCTACGGGGCAATACGCCGGTCAACTATTTCAAGAAATTCAAAATGTGTTTAGACTATTGTGTAGAGGAAGGACTTTTGTCTGATAATCCGGGTAAGGGCATCCGTTTGCCGCAATACAATGATGTGACCAAAGAAATCTTGTCGTCTAAGGAGTTGGTCAAGCTCACGCTTACACCTTGCCGGAATCCGGAAGTAAAGCGGGCTTTTTTATTCTCTTGCCAGAGCGGTTTGCGTTGGTGCGATATTCAAGAGTTATGCTATAAGAACATTGATTTCGCGCAACGCCACTTGATGTTGGTGCAAAAGAAAGTGGCGGGACATTCGCAAAAGTCGGTGCTGCACCTTCATCTGAACGAGAATGCGATGCGTTTGTTGCAAGAATCGAAAGGGACGCCCGATGATTTTATTTTTACCCTGCCTTCACATTCCTATTGTTTGCGGATAATAAACGAATGGACCCGCCGTGCCGGAATCCGCAAACACATTTCATTCCATTGTGCCCGCCATACTTTCATTACTTCGATTATGGCACGCGGGGCCAATATCAAGACTGCGGCTTCTTTGGCAGGTCATTCCAGTACCCGGCATACTGAGAAATACATACACATCATTGACAACCAGAAGCGGCAGGCGGTAGAAAGTTTGCCCGATTTGCCGCTTTGAATGCGGTTCAACCGGTGTGTAGCAAGGTACGGAAGAAGGTTTGGATAGGGATGTTTGATGTCTTATTAATCAGAATAAAGCAAAAAAAAGTATTAAATCTTCGCTAAATCAATCCTTTTTATATACATTTGCGCCGTGTAATTAACAATCTTAATTCGAATTTATGAATGAACTGAAAGTTAGTCTTAAAAGAATAGCCGAAGATGGCTTTACCCGCAACGATGAAATACTGGCAGATGAATCGAAGACATTGGTTCCGCAAATGGGTTTCGAGTTGCTTTCTGATATAAAAAAGAATATGTTGACTATTGTGGCGCACGTAGGTTATGTTACAGCTGCAAAAGAAGTAGGAGCGGCTTTGCGTTTCCGTTTCTCTTTGGAAGTGGATAGTCTCAGCAATTTGGAATATGTCACCAATCCCCAAAAAGGAACGCATCAATATAAATTTCCCAACGGGTTTATTGAAGCTGTCTTGACAGATGTTTATGCTACCGCCCGTATCTTGATGGCACAGAAGCTGGTTGGCACGCGCCTGGAAAATGTTTACTTGCCTTTTGGTGGAGCAAGTAGCCTGATTCGTACAATGAGAAAATAAGGAACTGTATCTGAATTTATCATCGCAGGTTGGGGATGAAGACGGATGCGTCAGGAAGAAAAAACTTTCTGTAGAAATTCAAAACAGTTTCCAAGGACATATATAGAAGAAATCCGCCACACTCAGCGTCGGAGTATACCGGCATGGGTGTGGCGGATTCTTGTTTTTAGCGTGCTCCAAAATCATCATACGAGCTTTGCAGGATGGCTTTCCCTTTTAATATGCGGTTTTTGTCAGGCGAAGGACGTTCGATAATGGGACGGTCGGCATTCAGGTCCATAACCGTTACACCGGTACTGTCGGCAAAAGCATATCCTCCGCCAAAGCTCCAATAAGCAAAAGGATAGGTATATTCTGTACCTAAAACATTGCGGCTGAAATTAAACTCACTGTGGTCGATACCCAATTGCGCAAGCAGTGTAGCGGCAAGGTCGGACTGATTCATTAAGCGGTCGATGACCATCGGTTGCTTGATAGCGCCGCCTAACCAGAGCATGGGTATGTGGTGAATGCGGTCGTCATGTCCGTGCCCGCTATTGTCGGGGTAATAAAAGCCATGGTCGGGTACGCAGATTACCAGTAAGTCTTTCCATACGGGCGTTTGTTTCAGCCTGTCGATGAATTGCCCTAAGCAATGGTCGGTAAAGGCGAAGGCGTTTGGTTTGGCTTCCTGCAAGCGGTGATAAGGCACTTCGAACGGTTCATGACTGCTGAGCGTCAGGAATGTGGTGTGCCAGGGTGTTTCTTTGCGTTCGGTCAATATTTGATAGAGGTGTTCGAACGTGATGTCATCATTCACTCCCCATGCGTTCTGATGCTGCTCCAAGGGGAAATCGGTATTAGCCGTCAGCTTTTGATATCCGCTTTGCAGCAAATAGCTTTTCATGTTGGTGAAATTGATATCGCCTCCGTATAAGAAATCGGTATGGTAGCCTTCCTTGACCAGTTTCCCGGCGATAGAAGGAAGGGTGCGGCTTTTGGCTGGTATTTTCATAACCGATAAATCGGGAAAACTTTGATAGCCGCTTAAGGCGCAAATGGTACCACGGTCGGTACGGAAGCTGTTGGCATAGCAGCGGGTAAACCAGATTCCTTCTTTGGATAGACGGTCGATATTCGGGCTGACATTTTTTTCTCCTCCTAACGACTCTACCATGGTTGCTCCGAATCCTTCCATGAGTATGACCAGCAGATTCGGGCGTCGGGTATTGAGCAGCTCCGTGGTGTTTTCTCCTTTTGTAGGATAAAGCCCGTCGAATAATGTTTTGCGTTCGGTTTCATTAAAATAGTCGAATTGCCGGGCGTAGTCTTTGGTCTTGCTTACAGAAGCCAGTAAGCTGAAAGCCGGGTTGATGGCGGAGTGGTTCAAAAACTCGTTGTTGCAGAAATACACTTGTCCGATGTTGCTGGTCGATTCGCTGATGCCTCCTCGGATGATTAAAAAGATAAGTCCGCCAATCAGAATGGAAGCCAATGTAGAAGTTATTTTCCGTTTGACGCGGGGTAGGTAGCGGGGAGTGACGACCGATAAAGCCCATGTCATGACTCCCGAAAGCAGCAGAATGAGTAACAGTCGGATGGCTATGAATCCTGTCGACACACTGGCCGCCGCGTTTTTAGGTGAATCGAGATAGAAGAAAACTGACGCGTCGAGCTTGAAATTCCAGAACGGATACAGACACATATCGCCCACGAAAATAATGGATACAACCAGGCTGATAAGTATGTAATAAATAAGGAGTATCCGCCGGAGCGGAAATTTCTTGAACCAGATACTGATGGCGATAACAAGCCACGGTAAAGCGGTGAGATAGCCTGTTGTCGCTGCATCCAGGCTGATGCCGTGCCCAATTACACGGAAATAGTCGAGGGCGGAAATGCCTCGTCCGAGGGCGTCATTGTAGAACATGAATCCCGGCTTTTGCACCATGAAGAACAGCAGGATGACAACAAAAAAGCCGAGGAGATAAGAAAGTCTTGTTTTCATTGTGTATGATTCCTTTTATTTATCATAGATCTTAAATGGTGTGCAGATATAGATACGCTTTCCATTATTCACTCTTAGAAACTATTTTGAATAGTGAATGTCCGCATCTTGCCCCTACAGGTTATTGGTAAAATGCGGACATTCATAAAACAGTTTCTTATTTTCGTCCGAAATCGGCTGGCACTTCCCCCCACTTTTCGGTTTCCCATTTCAATAACGGTGTTGTGTAGGGATTTTCTTTCAGCCACTTTTCGGCACGTTCTATCAATCGGAACAGTTCTTCGGTTCGGGCAGTCCGTTCTAATTTGGTTTTGCATTTCTTTTGCTTCACCCAACTCAAAGCGTTCCGGCTATCCGAATAGACGGGCATCTGTATGCCTTTTTGCTTCAAGAGGGCAAGGGCATGCACGATGGCAAGAAACTCTCCGATGTTGTTTGTTCCGTATACGGGACCGAAGTGAAAGATTTCTTGTCCGGTCAAGAGATAAACGCCCCGGTATTCCATCGGGCCGGGATTGCCGCTACATGCCGCGTCTACGGCAAGGCAGTTCAGGTCGAAGTTGGCAGGCAACCGCTTTTCAAGCGGCTGGTTTTCCGTGTCTTTCTTCGGATGCAGATAATGATGTGGGGGAGTAGCCAAGGCTTTTTCGGCTTCCTCGCGTGTGTCAAACGATTTGTAAAGCGCACCCTTGTAACCTTTTATCTGCAGTTGGCAATCCGTCCACGAGCCATATACGCCCGGCTCCACGCCTTTCCAAACAACGTAAAATCTTTTCTTTCCCATACGATTCCTTTTTTCACCACAGGTTACACAGATTTTTCAATCGATTTTTAGAAGCTGTTTTGAATTTATCGTGCGATGATTTGGGATGAGTTTTTGAGGCATTTTCGCTTCTGTGATGAGGAAGATAGCGGGCTATCTGACGAAGAACAGGAGCGAAAAGGACAAAAAAATCGCCCAAAGCACACACGAAAACGGATACATCAAGCCAAGAAAAACTTTTTGGAGAAATTCAAAACAGCTTCTAAATCTGTGTAATCCGTGGTGAAACTATTTTTTCTTACATGCGCTCAGGCACTTCGATGCCTAACAGTCCCATGGCTTCTTTCACAATCTTGCCTACATTCTGGCTCAGGGCGAGGCGGAAGATTTTCAATGCTTCGTTTTCTTCGCGCAGGATGCTGAAGTCGTGATAGAACTGGTTGTATTCTTTTACCAAGTCGTAAGCGTAGTTGGCAAGAATGGACGGATTATAGTCTGTTCCAGCTTGGGCAACGGTAGCGGTAAAGTCTGCAAGCATCTGAACCAGGCCTTCTTCTTTAGCGGTCAGTTCGATGCCGCTCGGGATAACCGCCGGAATCGTGATGCCGGCCTCGGCTGCCTTGCGCAAGATAGACTGGATGCGGGCATACGTATATTGGATGAACGGACCCGTGTTTCCGTTGAAGTCGATAGACTCTTTCGGGTTGAAAGTCATGTTCTTACGGGCATCTACCTTCAAAATGAAATATTTCAATGCACCCAGACCCACGATACGGGCAATGTCATCGGCTTCTTCCTGTGTCAGTCCGTCCAGCTTGCCCAGTTCGCTGCTGGTTTCCTTGGCGGTCTGAATCATGGCTTCCATCAGGTCGTCGGCATCCACCACCGTACCTTCGCGGCTCTTCATCTTTCCTTCGGGCAGTTCCACCATACCGTAAGAGAAATGTACCAGGTCTTTTCCCCATTCAAATCCCAGCTTGTCGAGCAGGATAGAGAGTACCTGGAAATGGTAGTTCTGTTCGTTACCCACTACATATATCATCTTGTCTATCGGGTAATCGGCAAAGCGTTGTTCAGCGGTACCGATGTCTTGGGTCATGTAAACCGAAGTACCGTCGGCACGTAGCAATAGTTTTTGGTCCAGTCCTTCCGGAGTGAGGTCTGCCCATACCGAGCCGTCTTCCTTGCGGTAGAAGATTCCTTTTTCCAGACCTTCCAATACCTTTTTCTTTCCTTCCAGATAAGTGTTCGATTCATAATAAATCTTGTCGAAGCTGACCCCCATCATCTTGTAGGTTTCATCGAATCCGGCATAGACCCAGTTGTTCATTTTTTCCCAAAGGGCACGTACCTCGGGGTCGCCTGCTTCCCATTTGCGGAGCATTTCGCGCGCTTCCAGCATCAAGGGCGACTGGGCTTCGGCTTCTTCCTTGCTCAGTCCCTTTTCCATCAGTCCGGCCACTTCCGCCTTGTAGTGTTTGTCGAAGGCTACGTAGTAATCGCCTATCAGGTGGTCGCCTTTCTTGCCCGATGATTCGGGAGTCTCGCCGTTACCGTATTTCAGCCATGCCAGCATCGATTTGCAGATGTGGATGCCACGGTCGTTCACGATGTTGGTTTTCACCACGCGGTTGCCGTTGGCTGCCATGATATTGGCAAGCGCGTTTCCCAGCAGGTTGTTGCGCACGTGTCCCAAGTGGAGGGGCTTGTTGGTGTTGGGCGATGAATATTCAATCATCACCAAGGGAGCTTTTTCATCGGCTTTGCGGATGCCCCATTGTGCATCGGCATGAATGCGGTTCAGCAATTCAATCCACACGTCCGAAGCGATAGTCAGGTTGAGGAAACCTTTTATCACGTTGTAGTCGGCAATGGCAGGTTCGTTCGCTTTCAGGTATTCCCCGATTTCCTGTCCGGTCTGTTCCGGTCCTTTCTTCGAAAGTTTCAGGAAAGGGAAAACCACTACTGTGAGATGACCCGCAAATTCTTTTTTTGTCTTTTGCAACTGCACCATGGCGGGCGTAATGTCCGCTCCGTACAGTTTCTTCACTCCGTCGATGACGGAAGTTGTGAGCTTATCTTCTATTTTCATGCGTATATCTTTGTGCGTTTGTTGATTACTTTGTGCGCAAAGGTACGAATTATTTTTGAGTTCTTTAGAGCCTGTTTAAATTTTGCTCAGGTTTATTTTAAGAAGCTGTTTTGAATTTCTCCAAAAAGTTTTTC
>ULVE01077579.1_pt1 | contig 14152 bp, 10 predicted proteins | sample 1959161 | NCBI WGS metagenome assembly ULVE01 (sample SAMEA4835778, study PRJEB28245) | human gut metagenome | biome: gut microbiome; material: fecal sample | place: Denmark | collected 2008
CAGCCTTCTGGAATATTTCCTGCTCCATCAGAACCGAGTCATTTCACCAGAAGAAATGATTGAACATATTTGGGACGGAAGCGTAAATACCTTCAGCAATTCCATCCGTGTGCACATTTCATCTCTGAGAAAAAAACTAAAGGCAGCAATTGGATTTGACCCTATTCAGAATAAAATCGGCCAGGGCTATATATTGGAGGAATACAGATGACGAAAAAACATTTCCACACCTCGCTTCAGCTGAAGCTTACTTTATTGCTGTCCTTACTGATGATTGTTTCCTGTGTTCTTATGTACTTCTTCATCAGCCATTCTGCCGTATCGGGAATGGATGGATTGCAGAACTACATGATCAAGGTAGACCCACAGGATGGAGATTCACCTATTACCTTTAATGTAGATCCCAAAGCTCTTTTTCCTCAGTTTGAGCAGGAAATCCAGGAAACCAAAGAGTCTTTTCTTCTTCGAAGTGTTATTGCCACCACGATCATTATTCTTCTTTCCAGTGTGTGTACTTATTTTCTTACGAAAAAGGCCCTTACACCACTGCAGAAGCTAACCAGCGAAGTCAGTCAGATTCAGGCTCAGAACCTTTCCACCCAGCTTCCAGTTCCAAATTCAAAGGATGAAATTGCACAGCTGACCAGCTCTTTCAATGAAATGCTGACCAGGCTGGACAATGCCTTTAGTACACAAAAGCAGTTTTCTGCAAATGCAGCTCATGAGCTGCGGACACCTCTTGCAGTATTGCAGACCAACCTGGAAGTTTTTGAGAAAAAACAGAAACCGGAAATGATTGAGTACAGACAGCTTTTCACTATGATCAAAGAACAGACCGCAAGGCTTTCCCAGCTAGTCGGAACCCTTCTTGACATGACGAACCTGAAATCTGTTCCACGAACCGATCAGGTTTCACTGGAAGAGCTTGTAGATGAGGTTTTCTGCGACCTGGATCCAATTGCAGAAAAAGCAGGAATTTCTATCCATTTTAATGACAGTTCCAATCAGGATTTGCATACCGATGTTACCGGCAGCTATGTACTTCTTTATCGTGCTGTCTACAATCTGGTGGAAAATGCCATTAAATATAATCGCCCCCATGGTTCTGTCTCAGTTTCTGTCAAACAGGAAAACGGACAGGCTATGGTTCTGGTAACGGACACCGGCATCGGCATTTCACCTGAAAATCAGAAAAAAATCTTTGATCCTTTTTTCCGTGTAGACAAATCTCGCAGCCGAGCCATGGGCGGTGCCGGACTGGGGCTGGCACTGGTTGACTCTATCGCTAAAGAGCACCGGGGAACCGTGAAGGTACTGGAAAGCAGCAGCGCAGGGAGCACGATAGTGCTTATGCTGCCTGTGGATAATTCCTGAAACTTTTTTTATTAAAGTTTAGAGGTAATTTTTATGTTAACTATTTCAGACAAAAAAACTGAAGCAGATACTTAGAGCATGTTTGAAAAACAGGCAGACCATTTCACCAACTCTCAGCACGAAAGGATATAAAAATGAAAAAAAAGTTAAAAAAATGCCGCAAATTTGCTTCTTCTGTAGTAGCTACAACCATGGTTATGTCAACTATCAATGCACCTCTTGCAATCTATGCATCAGACAATTCTGCACAGGAATCTGCTGAAAAGATTGAATTTAAAACAGCTGGTGAGGACTCCATCTACAAAGGACTTCCACTGTTTGATGGTATCCCGGCCCACCTGGATGCATATCTGGATGTGCTGATGGATTACATCGGAACTGAAGGAATGGTTCGCTACGCCCTTGGCTACCGTGGCGATTACCAGCTGCGCTTTGGCGAACATGCCGGAAATATCATTCCAGGTTCAGAACTATTCGGCGATCATGTGCAAGGTGTTTCTACAGATTTCCCGGCAATCATTGCACTCGGTCAGACCTGGAACAAGGAACTTGTTAAAAAAGTAGGTAAAGTAATTGGAACTGAAAACCTGAACACCTGTGATTTTCTGGATACCATCAGTAACTTTAATGCGGTCACCTGTACTGCAATGCAGGATCTTCGTGTAAATCCGTTAAGCGGACGCTACGATGAAGGTTTTGGTGAAGACGGAACCCTCGTTTCGGAAATGGTTGATGCAATGGCGACAGGTGCTTCCGGAATTGAAGAGGAAGAAAATGAGGATGGCTTCTGGACAAAATGTATTGTAACCACAAAGCATTACACCGACTATGCCGGACAACAGTTCAGACGTTCTGCCAACATTGCAAACAGTCTGAGAAGTGTTATGGAACAGCAGGCAAAAAATATCAAAAAAGGTATTTCTGACGGTTCCGTCAGCGGCTTTATGACAAGCTACGGACGTACTGCCGGTATTCCTAACAGCCTTTCTCCACTGGTACAGTGGATTCAGAGTTTTGCCCCTTGGGGTGAGGACGGTGGAAATTATGTAGTAACTGACTACTCCTCTGACTGGCAGCTTTACTCTGAAAACAGCATGGGAAATGGATATGACAATTCCTATGTTCCAACTTACTCTGATGCCCTTTCCCTTATGCTTATGGCGCGCACCGGACAGGGCGCAGCCAACGACCAGTCCACTCTGGAAGAGCCAAACACAGAAAATCAGGACGCAGTTATGGCAGAGCTGGAAAACGGCACCTCCGGTCTTTCTCTTGGCGATATTAAAAAAACAGCCCGGGCACAGGTGATTCCGCTGATTCGAAATGGCATATTTAACGAACGCGACGAAAACGGTTATCCTGTCAACTATCCATTCATTTCAGAATCTATGGGCGCAAGTGACACCGCATATGACTACACAAATAATGAGCACCAGGCAGTTGCACTTCAGGCTGCTCAGGAAAGTATTGTCCTTCTGAAAAATGACAACAATATTCTTCCACTTGCCAAGGACGCAAATGTTGCAGTTGCCGGACCGATATCGGATGCACGTTTCAAAACCACTTATGCGGTTGGACGGACTCCAGATCTGGAAAATGCAGGTCTTTCAATCGGCCGCGGTATGATGGCCGTTGCAGGAGAAGATACTATTACAATGACTTCCGACGGCAATATTATTGTGCTGAAAGCTTCCCAGAGTGGAAAATATGTGGTGGCTGACAAAAACGGAATACTTACCGCTTCTGCGGACACTGCCGATGAGGCATCCAAATTCGAGGCATATTCCTGGGGACAGGGCGACGGCTACAGCTATAAATGTGTAGATAACAATTCTAATAACGGACTATGGCTGAAATTCTCTGAAGACAGAGACGGAAATATTGAATTTGGAGTAGTGGGAACAGAAGAACTGAACGTTGCTGACACCGGACTTTCTGCAACTTCTTACACTGCAACTCTTCCATCTAGAATCAGCATTGCCACAAATGATGACGGTTCTTCAAATATTCTTCTCAACTGCTACAGTGAATCCTTCTTCGGCGCAGAGAGCACTTATTATAAAAACACCCGTCTTCTCACAACTGCAGAAGATGGCACTGTAGGATATACTGACCAAATCGTGGACAAAGACGGCCAGACCACCCTTGCAGCCGAAACACAAAACCAGTTTACCGTAGAAACCGTTCAGGAAACAGGAAGTGTAACGGTAAATGCAGGTGCTGACTATGCAGTAGTTGTCGTAGGTGCTCCTACCCGTCATAGTGCTGGCGAGGGAAGCGATCGAAGTGATCTTTACCTTGGAAAAGACCAGTACGAACTGATTGACAATATTTCTGCTGCTTATCCTGGCAAAACAATTGTTGTGATCAACAGCGTTTTCCCTGTAATTGCAGAAGAAATTCAAAATAATGAAAATGTTGCAGCAATTGTATACGCTCCATATGCCGGACAATATGACGGATATGCAACTGGACAGGTTCTTTATGGTGATGTAACTCCTACTGGAAAACTGACCTCCACCTGGTACGCAGATATGTCTGCATTCCCACTTCTGGATGATTACAGCATTCCAGACGGAACCAACAACACTACTGATCTGAACGGCATTGCCCCAAGATATACAGTTGATATTACCCAGGCAGACGCAGCAGCGACCGGACTTACTTACCAGTATACAAACGCACCTGTTACTTATGATTTTGGTTATGGACTGAGCTATACTACTTATGAATACGGCGAACTGAGCATCGGAGAACAAGACACTGACGGCAATTTTACAGCTACCGTTTCCGTAACAAATACGGGTGACAAGGCTGGGGCAGAGATCGTTGAGCTTTACGCTTCCAATCCGGATTCTACCTATGAAAATTATGCTCCTAAGAAACGTCTGGTTGCTTTTGAAAAAATTGAGCTTGATACCGGAGAGACAAAGGAAGTGACCTTAAAGGTTTCTGGTGAAGATATGGCACTGTGGAACAGCAACACCGATGAATATGAAATTGAAGCTGGAACTTATACTTTCGAAGCAGGTGCTTCCAGCCAGGATGTAAAAGCAACTGCACAGGCTGAAATCACAGGATCTGATTTTGATGGTCTTGATATCAGTGAACCAGTTTGCGTATATGACAAGAGCTTTGCTGCTTCTAATCTGACCTATAACGAGTATTCCAAAGCTCACACCGCTGAAAACCTGAAAAATGATGTGCTGGTTGGCGGATATTCAACTGTTATGGCAAGAAACGAAGGCGCATGGACAGCCTTGAATGGCGTAATTCTAGACGGCATTACCAAACTGACTGCTTCTGTTGCTTACGATGGCGAAGGCGAAACCGGAATCGAAGTTCACCTGGATTCTCCAGATGGCGAAAAGGTTGCAGAATTTAACTTTGGTGCGACTGACGTGAATACTTATACGGTGGATGCAGTTGAAGATTATGAAGTGCATGAGCTTGGTTATACAAATGTGGAAGCTGAGCTGACTTCCGAAGTTTCCGGAACACATGATGTTTATCTGGTATTTAAGAATGCAGATACACAGATTTACACGGTTCAGGGAAATTAAAATAAATGTCTAAAAAAGCCTTGCTGCAAAAGCTATAATGCTTCTGCGGCAAGGCTCTCCCCGGTGTAAAGACATGCTTATCTTATAATATATTTCGTACCTCTGCCTCTGCCCTCAACCATTATAATGCCTTTTTGCCCCATACTCGTCAACGCCAAAAAATATCATACCGCCATCGTAATTTGAAAAGGCGCTAACAGTTTTCAAAAAAGTGTTTGTAACATTTTCTTTAAACTCTATTGTTCGTGTTTCCTTCATACGATTCAGCTCCTTTTCAATTATATTTCTATTATTATATGCAAAAACGCGCAAAAAAACAATCGTATTTTTTACGATTGTTTTTTTGATTGATTTCAATTATTGTTTGTGCTCCTCCTGATAAACTACGAAGCAATTGTTCTGCTATGAGCAAGTAGCGAAGCGGACCTGGAATATCCGCTTGACTTACTTTATCACGGCAGATTATTTCCCGCAGCCAGGGGCTTCACTTGACATCCTTCCATATGTTACTATAAAATTTTCACCACCGCTTATTTCTCCAGCATATAATCCTTAATCACATCATGGTCTCTCAGTACCTTCTCGACTAAGGTGCCCTTAATTGCTTTCAGCAGAGGTTTCTTTACCAGATTCAGCGGTCCAGGAAGTTCAATTTCAAGTGGTGATCTGCCATCCATCAGTTTAACACTGGCATCAAGAAGTTCACGTACATCGTAAACACTGCCCCAAACTTCCGGAACACCACGGTCAACGCCCATAAGTCCGTATACAGCCTCCATAGCAGTACGTACAGAATACTCAGTTGTGAAAATAGTGTCTCTTGGAGTCTCAGCGAACTGTCCAAGGAATGCGAAGTTCACACAGCCATCCGGGATAACGTCCGGTCTGTCGCCTTTTGCTCTCGGCATGAAGAATGCTGTGATATATGGCATCATGGTCGGTACGCAAACTGCGCTGTTCTCAGCCAGATCCTCAATCTGATCAGTCGGCACACCCATGTGATACAGCCACTCTTCTGTAATCTCTTTACCGGTACACTCCTTCATCGGTTTCTTTATATAGTCGCCAGGTACATCTGTGAAAAGACCATATACCCAAACGCAAACCTTATCTTTATCCTGATCCTTGAACTGCCCCTGACGGTTGATGGTCCAGCTTAACAGCCAGCTGGAATCCTGACAGCTTACAATTCCGCCGGTAACAACATTTCCGCTCTTTGGATCTCTCTTACAAATATCTGTAATATAAGGAATGATCTTGTCATCCAGTGTAGTAACAGTTGCAGACTCCCAGTTTGTTTTTGCAATGTCAGAGCAGAATTTCTCCGGATGTCCGAAGGACGGATCCTGTTTTGCAATATTTTTCCAGAGACTCCAGCATCCGCTTGTACGAACCTCTGCATCTCCATTTGGAGCATGATTCTGGTCACCGTAAATAGTTCCCTCTGTACAGCTTCCGTTGGTAACAAATACATAGTCGTTCTCAGTAAGAAGGATTCCCTTCTCAACACCTTTTACTTTGCACTCAATAGCTGTTGCCACTTTCTTTCCATCGTGGATATCGAAAAGTACATTGGTAACCTCTGTGTTGAACTGGAAATCAACACCTGCTTCTTCCAGATATTTCTGCATTGGAAGGATCAGAGATTCATACTGATTATATTTTGTAAATTTCAAAGCACTGAAATCCGGAAGTCCGCCGATGTGGTGAATGAATCTCTGGATATAAAGCTTCATCTCAAGTGCACTATGCCAGTTCTCGAATGCAAACATAGTTCTCCAGTATAACCAGAATGTGGAATTCAGTACCTCATCATCGAATACATCTTCGATGGTCTTGTCATAAAGATCCTCATCCTTTGTAAAGAACAGCTTCATGATCTCCATGCAGCCCTTCTGGCTCAGGTTGAATTTGCCGTCTGTATGAGCATCTTTTCCCTGATTTACAGTTGCACGGCAAAGAGAGTAGTTCGGATCATGCTTGTTCAGCCAGTAATACTCATCCAGTACAGATGCGCCTGGTTTCTCCAGAGACGGAATGCTGTGGAACAGATCCCAGAGGCACTCGAAATGGTTCTCCATCTCACGTCCGCCTCTCATTACGTAGCCTCTCATTGGATCGAAGATACCGTCACATGCACCGCCTGCAATGTCCATTGCCTCCAGAATATGAATGTGGTCTCCCGGCATCTGTGCGTCTCTTACCAGGAAACAAGCTGCTGCCAGGGAAGCAAGTCCGCTTCCTACCAGATATGCATGCTTGTCATCTACGCCTTCCGGTTTCTCCGGGCGGGCAAATGCTTCGTAATTACCGTTTGTATAATAAATGCCCTTGCTGTTTTTCTCGTTTTTGCCGCGCTCTGTATTGCGGTAATTCGGGTCTACGTGTGCTTCTGTGATCTGTTTCTCCTCACGGCTCTTATTTGCCAGAACTGCTACTCCTGCACCAGCTGCGGCAAGTGCTGCCATACCTAATACGGAATGTTTCTTCTTTGACATAAAAATTACCACCTTTCATTCAGACTATTTATAATTTTCTATTTCTTAGTATTTCCTGTTTCTGAGTGTATTCTACGTCGAAAATAAATTTTCCTCAATTTACAAAACAAGGCAGATGACAAAAAACTTATCATCCGCCTGATTTTGTAAAGTATGTTATTTATTTTTCTCCATATTCCGCAAAGAATTCCCCACATTTCCGTGCATCGTCACAGTAATCAAACCTGCCATTTCTTCCGGGGATTCTTTCATTCCACGTTTGATTCAGTCCAGCATGACACCTACGAAGCTGTATTTATAGAAGTTTGCAATAAATTTCTTCTGCTCTTCTGTGACCATAAGATTCTCACTCTGTTCTTCTACTACGCCCTCGATCAATTCATAGGTAAGGGCATACAGATAATTCTCCACCCTCTCTCTGCTGACGGACCTGTATACATTTAAAATAAACGGCTTATTTTCCAGCACTGCCTCAAAAATCTGAAGAAGCCCCTCCTGCCAGGTGTCATAGGTCTTTTTCCCCTGCAAAGCCCGGGAGGCGTCCTCGATGCATGCCCACTCTACCAGATCATAAATATCCTTAAAGTGATAATAAAACGCCATCCGGCTAATGCCGCAATCTGTTGTCAGGTCACTGATGGTAATCTTATCCAGCGGCTTCTGCAGCAGAAATTTCTTCAAAGATTCTTCCAGTGCATTCTTTGTAATATTGTTCATTCAGATATGCTCCTCCTGATTATTCTGTAATCATTCCTTTCAGTTGCATATCCCTATCTTACCATAAATAATCTGCTTCCCGGTAAACTCTTCAAAGAATTTAGAAAAGTTTAAGAATCATGCAAACCAATCTCCTTCTTTACAGTAAAACTGCACCATGCTACAATAACCCCAAACCCAGCCAAAAAATTCAGCTGTTCAGCGCACCTATGCGCCGCAGCTATCATAAAAGGAGCACAATCACTATGGAATTAACCCTTGAAACCGGACGTCCTTCCGATACCACCGGAAGGCTTGAAAAAGAAATACGCGTATATGATTTTCTGGATTCCCTGAATATACCGTATCAGAGAGTCGACCACGAAGCTCTCATGACCATCGAAGCCTGCAAAGATGTAGACAAAATCCTGGACGCTGTCATCTGCAAGAACCTGTTCCTCTGCAATCGCCAGGAGACCAACTTCTACCTTCTCCTTCTTCCCGGAGACAAAAAATTCAAGACCAAGGAAGTTTCCTCCCAGCTTGGCGTAGCCAGACTTTCCTTTGGAAATGAGACTTATATGGAAAAATACCTGGACATCACCCCTGGCTCTGTAAGCGTCCTCGGTCTGATGAATGACAAGGAGCATCACGTTCAGCTGCTTATTGACGAGGATCTCCTGAAAGAGCCTTATATCGGCTGCCATCCCTGCATCAACACCTCCAGCCTGAAAATTGACATGAAAGATATGATGGAAAAAATTATCCCGGCAATGGAGCACGAACCGATCTTTGTGAAGCTGGGACAGGAAGAATAATTTTTTTCCCAATAAAAGAACTGCTGGACATCCATGGAAATTAAATTCCGGGATGTCCAGCAGTTCTTTTATTTTCCATGCAGCCTCATGCCGCACTTCTAATCCTTATTTACTCTTTCTCTCCTTCACCAGTGCAAACACACTCTGAAGCACAATAAAGAAGCAAAGCAGAATCGCTGTTACAATGTTTGACCAGGAGCTGATCAGCTTACCATTGGTCTTAACCAATGTAGAAATAGTACCGTTGATCAATACTCCGAACAGAGATCCAAGCACATTTCCCACACCACCGGTAAGAAGGGTACCGCCGATAACTGCGGAGGAAATGGCATCCATTTCCAGTCCGGTTGCCTGTGTGGTTGTACCAGCCATTGTGTTCAGGCAATAGCAGATACCGCCGATAGAGGTAAGGAAGCTGGAAAGTATGTAAGCTTTCATCTGAGTTTTCTTAACATCAAGTCCCATCAAAGTTGCTGACTGCTGGTTTCCGCCCACTGCGTAAATGCTGCGTCCGAAACGTGTATATTTCAGCATCAGATAAATAGCAAGTACTACGATCAGCGCTACCACAACCGTTACACGAAGATAAGGATACTGCATAATTCCTTTCTTGTTCAGATATCCCCCAAAAGGAAGGGAAATTTTGTAACTGGAAAGTGTGGTAAAAATCTTGTCGGAAACAATACTTACCTGCTCTTTACAGATCACAGCTGTCATGCCTCGCGCAAAGAACATACCAGCCATAGTTACAATAAACGGCTGAATTTCCAGATAGGAAATACAGAAGCCCTGGACAACACCGAACACGATACCAATTGCAAGGATGAAAAGCATCAGCACCGGACTGGCCCAGCCCCACTGCTCAATACCAACCGCAAGGATCATACAGTCCATAGCAACTACAGAACCTACGGAAATATCAATTCCGCCGGTAAGCATAACGCATGTCATACCTGCTGTAATACAGATCAGACCAGCGTTATTGATCAGGATATTCAGGAATGTCTGGAAGCGAGTAAAACCTTTGTCCGCATATACGATACATCCTGCAGCATACATTACAAAGAATAAAACAATGGTAATCAGCAGCAACAGGTTATTGCTGTTTATCTTTTTCTTTTTCATGCCCGAGCTGCCTCCTTTCCGGATTTCTTTGTCAGCTTTTTAAAGAATGCTTTGGCTGGCTCAGCCTGAATAACTACGATGATAATAACAACGATTGCCTTAAATACCGGCGCCTGTGCAGAGGAAACACCAAGTGCATACAGGGTTGTGGTAATCGCCTGAATGGTGTAAGCTCCGATAATGGAACCTGCCAGGGAAAATTTACCGCCGCCAAGGCTGTTTCCGCCAAGTGCTACGGAAAGGATAGCATCCAGCTCCATGTTCAGACCGATGTTATTGGTATCAGCGGAATAAATTCTGGAGGTTGCAACCATACCTGCAAGGCCTGCACAAAGACCGCAGATCGCATAGCACATCAGGATGATCTTTGAGGAATTAAAGCCTGCGATACGGGAAGCTTTTTTGTTAATACCAACACTCTGGATATAAGTTCCAAGTGCAGTGTACCGAAGTACAATAGATGCAATTGCCACACAAACTGCAGCAACAATAATCGGTGTGGGGATAATTCCGCAGTAACCGCCGAGCTTCTGGAAAGATGGTACACGTACATAAACGATCTGGCTGTTGCAAAGAAGAAGTCCTATCGCACGGCCTGCCGACCATAGGATCAGTGTGGCAACCATAGGCTGGATATTCATATACGCAACCAGGAAGCCGTTGAACATACCGCAGATCAAAGTTACCAGAAGACCTGCCCCGATACCAACCAGCAGCGGATGTGCATACTGCTGAACATTTACATTTCCATATCCTGCAAGGATCATACAGCAGACACCTGCGTAAAGACTCATAACAGAACCAACGGAAATATCAGTACCGCCGGAAGCTGATACAACCAAAGTCATACCGATTGCCAGAATTGCAATTTCACTTCCACGGTTCAGGATGTCAATGAGACGTCCGTAAAGCACACCGTTTTTAATGGAAATCATAAAGAATCCAAGGGGTGCACTGCCTGTTGCAATATCATATACTACGTTGATCAGCATAACCAGGATCATACTGAAAATCGGAAGGAACAGGCGTTTCTGCGTTAATTTTTTTATGCTGCTCATCACTTGTCACCTCCTGCAATTGCTTTCATTACGTTCATCTGGTTCATATCCTGCTCATCAATCTCTCCAACCTTCTGGCCGTCTCGAAGAACCGCCATACGGTTGCAGGTACGAAGCATTTCCTCAATCTCAGAAGAAATGAAGATCAGGCTCTTACCTTCATCTGCCAGCTTCAGAACCAGCTTCTGGATCTCTGTTTTGGTACCGATATCAATACCTCGTGTAGGCTCATCCAGAATCAGGAAATCTGGATTTGTGGCAAGCCATCTTGCCAGGATAACCTTCTGCTGGTTTCCACCGGAAAGCTGCTTGATCAGAGTCTCACGGCTTGCACATTTGATCTGGAGAAGATCAATATACTTGTCTGCGATCTCACACTGCTTTGCCATAGGAATCTTTTTCAAAATGCCCTGTTTTGCCTGTACGGCAAGAATGATATTTTCTCTTACAGAAAGGTCTGCAATAATGCCTTCTGCTTTACGGTCATCAGGGAGAAGTCCCATTCCAAGATGCATGGCATCAATTGGATTCTTTACTTTTACTTCCTGGCCTTTTACCTTCAGGGTTCCGGTCTGTGCACGGTCAGCTCCGTAAATGGCACGGGCCAGCTCGCTTCGTCCGCTTCCAAGAAGTCCGGTCAGTCCGATAACCTCTCCTTTGTGAATATCAAGATCAAACGGTTTGATGGTACCAGCGTGGCTTAATCCGCGTGCTTCAATAACCATCGGCTCTTTTCTCTTATCTCCAGTAGTCTCCGGTTTGATGGATGCCAGATCATCGAAATCTTTTCCCATCATAGCTGCTACCAGCTTTACTCTCGGCAGGTCTGCAATGTCATATTCTCCTACCAGCTTACCATTTCGAAGAACTGTGATTCCGTCACATACCGCATATACCTGCTCCAGGAAATGGGTAACGAATATGATTCCAACACCCTTTTCCTTCAGTCTGCGCATCATGGTAAAAAGCTTTTCTACTTCACGGTCATCCAGTGAAGAAGTGGGCTCATCCAGGATCAGCACTTTACAATCCATATCTACAGCACGGGCAATTGCGATCATCTGCTGCAATGCCAGTGAATATTCTTCAAGATTACGTGTTACATCAATGTCAAGCTCCAGCTGCTTCATCAGTACTGCTGCCTGACGGTTCATGGCCTTTCGGTTGACCGTGCCAAGCTTTGTTAAAGGCTCACGGCCTATGTACAGGTTCTCTGCCACTGAAAGATTCGGACAGAGGTTTACTTCCTGATATACAGTGGAGATACCCTTTTTCTGGGCATCCATGGTATCTTTATTTACAATGGGATGATCAAATCCTTCCAGATAGATTTCTCCGGCTTCAAATTTATTTACGCCAGTCAGGCATTTGATCAGTGTGGATTTACCCGCGCCATTCTCTCCCATCAGCGCACGGATTTCACCGTTTTTCAATGTAAGGTCCACGCCTTCCAGTGCTTTTACACCTGGGAATGTCATGCAGATTCCCTGCATTTTCAATACTACTCCTGCCTCCAACGCGATTCCTCCCTTCCCGTTACGAGCAACATTTTTTCATTCTCCTCATTTGCCGGCAGGACTGCGTCACAGTCCTGTTCAATGATAAGGGGGAGGAAAAATCCGCCCTGGGACTTTCCTCCCCCTGTAAGTTCACACTTTTCTAATTAGTAAGCACGTCCGTCCAGAACTTCCTGAGTCATAGTTGTTGCATATTCGCTCTCGATTCCAGGTGCTACGAATGCCTGATCCTCAACAAGTGTTGTCTTCTCATAGTCTTCGCCAGCCTGCATTTTCTCGATAACGCCCTTAACGGTCTCAGCCTGGATTGGGTTACACTCAACGTCACAGTTGATCTTTCCGTCTAATGTGTACTGAAGTCCGTCATGTGTTGCATCGAAGGAAATAAGAGTTACATCTCCGTCTACACCATAGGTGATACCTGCTGCATCCATTGCATCCATTGCGCCGTATGCTTCGTTATCATTCTGGCAGATAACTACGTTGAACTGTCCCTCGTAGGATTTGATGAAGGACTCCATAACTTCCTGGCCGCCAGCCTGTGTGAAGTCACCGGACTGGGAATCAAGGATTGTCCAGTTGTCATGCTCGCCAGCTACCTGATTGAATCCATCTGTACGTCCAAGTGTTGCGGAAGCTCCTACGGAACCTTCGATTACAAGGATGTTAGCGTCTGCATCGCCAAGATACTCAGCCAGCCAGTTTCCTGCTGTGATACCTTCGTTTGTGGTGTTTGTTCCAACCCATGCGTCATATAAGTCATCGCTTGCTTCGATTTCACGGTCTGCAATGATTACCGGGATTCCGGCATCCTGTGCTTCCTGAAGAACGGTGTCCCAGCCAGCGGACTGGATCGGAGCGATTACGATATAATCCATATCTTTACTGATGAAAGTACGAACAGCTTCAAGCTGTGCAGCATTGTCATTGTCGCAGTCTACAAGGTCAAGGCTGTATCCGGCATCTTCTGAGAAAACATCCTGATAGTTCTGGGTGTTTGCTGTACGCCAGTCTGACTCATGTCCAACCTGTGCATATCCAACTGTTACCAGATCATCTGCATATACTGGCATAGCCATCATGCTGAGTGTTGCTGCTGCGAGTGCCATAACTGCTAATTTCTTTTTCATAGTGTTTGTTCCTCTCTTTCTTTTTAAAGGTTTTACGTTTTTCTTGATGTCTATAATTTAGCTGAAATCAACATAAAATTCAATATTACTTTCCGTATTTTTGGCAGTTTCGTCAGTTCATCCAATACAGATTTTGTTATTTTAGTAGTGAAATAAATACAGATTTGTATTATAATGATTCCTAACCTGCAAAAGGTGGAATTTTTTACGGATTATATAGGAAAAACGTTTGTTTTCTTAAGATATCCCAGAAATATTCCTCTTTTTTCCCCGTTTTTCACTGCGGCAAACTGTCCAACAACGGATAAAAAAGTTTAACTTCCCGAAAAGAAAGTAAGATTTTCTTTGGTAAAAAACCAGGAAATTTTCTATT
>ULVE01037341.1_pt1 | contig 13793 bp, 9 predicted proteins | sample 1959161 | NCBI WGS metagenome assembly ULVE01 (sample SAMEA4835778, study PRJEB28245) | human gut metagenome | biome: gut microbiome; material: fecal sample | place: Denmark | collected 2008
ACCTCTGTTCCTTTTATGGCTTTTTTACTTGATATTATTCCATTTGTGATTGCTCGTATTTGTATACAAAGACAGAAAGGATAACAATATGAAAAAACACCCGTTGCTTTTTAATTTCATTTTTACGATGGCAATTCAGATAGGCGTATATCTGATTGAAATATTTGAAGTGCAAATAATTGAACCTATGCTTCAAGCGATGGGAGTCAGAAGTGAAGGGATATTGCCGCCTACGGCAGTAGTAAGTCTCATTGTTTTCAGTGCAGTATTGATAGCGGCGGCAATTGCGGCAGGCATTATTCGCTCAAAGGTTTATTTCTGGATACCATCATTCATTTTGATATTTATTGGGTTTGCAATTTATTATCCTGATAATCTTGCAAGAATCAAGGAAGACAACATAATCAATTTGCCGTGGATAGCGGAACATTTTGGTTATGGAAGTATAATGTATTCTGCTATCTGTATAGCTGTAGCTAAGTTCCTTTGTGAGCTTCTTCCGTATACGATTACCCGTATACTATTACTTCGGAAAGACCGCAAACAAGGCGAACGCACTCACTGACGAAAGAAACAAATACAAATACGCTGACATCACAATCGGACAAATTAGCAATTATCTTATTATTTGTCAGCATAGATTGACAGAAAGGAAAAGATAACAATATGAAAAAACATCCGTTGCTTTCTAATCTAATTTTAACAATGGCGATTCAGATAGGTGTGTATCTGATTATAATATTTGAACTGCAAATAATTGAGCCTATCCTTCAAGCATTGGGAGTCAGAAGTGAAGGGATAATGGCACCAACGGAAGTAGTAAGGTTCTTTGTTATGAGAGTAGTTTTAATAGCGGCGGCAATTTCGGCAGGCGTTATTCGCTCAAAGGTTTATTTCTGGATACCATCTTTTCTGTTGATATTTGTTGGCTTTGCGATTTATTATCCCGATATTCTTCCAAGAGTCGAAAAAACTAACATGGTGAATTTGCCATTGATTGCAGAACATTTAGGTTATGGTACTATAATATATTCTGCTATCTGTTTTGCTGTATTTTCGTTCTTTTATCAGCTTCTTCCTTATACGATTACCCGTATACTATTACTTCGGAAAGACCGCAAACAAGGCGAACGCACTCACTGACGAAATAAAACAAATACAAATACGCTGACATCACGTCCGGGCAAATCAGCGGCTGATACTTTCTGGGCATCAGCCGCATTTTTGCATAAAAAAAGAAGCCACAAAAAGTGACTTCTTTTGGCGCAGAAAGAGGGATTTGAAATTTAAAAACTCATAGCAAATCGTTGATAGCTTTATTAACTTTGTCAGCTACACGGCGGTGTTCTTCGTTGAATGTATGTTGATAAATTGTTTTAAGCATATACGGTGTGCTGTGACCAAGTCTTTCCATTGCATATTTATCTGAAATGCCTAACTGCAACATAAGACTTGCGTTAGCGTGTCTGAGGGAATGCATTGTAAAGCGTCGCATACCGTACTTTTCCTGCAACTTGAAAAATCTATCTAAAATCATATTAGGCGTAAGATTGTTTACGATATAATCGCCCTTATGTTCGATAGAATCAAGTCTTTTTATCAAATAGTCGGGTACAGCAAGCTCTCTCGTGCTTGTAAAACTTTTATTTGTGCTTTTTTCGATTAATTTGTTATTTTCGTTTGGCACAATTGCACCCTTAACGTAAATACGGCAATTACGATAATTGCTCCACTTCAGAGCTTGAATTTCTGATTGTCGCAAGCCGAGTAATAATGCAAACAGTACAGGTATTTCAATATCTTCGCCATAAACAGATGATATAATCGTGTGCATCTCATCAGGTGTAGGTACTATATAATTAACCGGTTCTTTCGGTTTAAGACGTATTGATGATGTGTCTATTTCGATTCGATTTTGCTTGAAAACTGCTGTAATTAAACCGAATTGATTGTTTATCGTTTTGGATGCGTATTTGATTGCATTGTGATTAGCCCACTTTTGCAACACTAATTCATTGATTTCTGACAATGTAAGATCGTTAATATAATCGTAAGCGTTTCGCTGAAGTATACGGTATCCTCTGATAGTTGATGGCGACAGAATGTTTTCTTTACTCTTTATGTATTGTTCTAAAGCAGTTTCGAAAGTCAAGGTATTGTTAGCATCTTCGCTTTCGAGGATAAGCACAAGTTTGTCAAGTAATTGTTTTTTCGTCATATTTTATCTCCATTTCCAATTAATTCGATTATTATAACACATTTGGGAATGTAAGTCCAATATTCCAAAGCACAGTTCGTCTGTGCTTTTTATTTTTTTAAAGGAGGTGAACTAATGCCGGCAAAGATAATTGATTTTACAGCACCACACAAACGTAAAACAGAAAGCGAAATTGAAATATCAAAAGTTGAGAAGATGGCTCTTGATAAGAAGATGAGCTACGGAAAATATGTAGCTATGATTGAAGAAGAAAAGAAGAAGGAATACACACAACAGTAATCATTTAACAGGTGCGACACTGTGTCGCACCTATATGAGAGCAACAGCATCCTATGGCAGTGCAACTCTGCCGGCTCTCGCCATCGGAACACAGTATTAAGAGGTAGTTTCTTATGATGGGAATGGAAGTGTTCCGTAACATCGGGCGATGATAGCTACATCGAGGACGGAAAAGTAAGCCTGCCGTCCTTTCCCGGTGTTATTTTAAAAGAGGCTTAACAATATGTGTTGCGACAGCAACAGAAAGAAGAGGTTTACTTATGAAAAAAATCATTACTGTAGCTAATCAGAAAGGCGGAGTAGGCAAAACGACAACCGTCGTTAATCTTGCGGCAAATCTCAAGCGTGAAGGATACAACGTCCTTTGCATTGACCTTGACGGACAGGGTAATCTGTCAGATTACCTCGGATACACCGGTGACGAAGGAACACCGGTTATTACCGACTTGATTAATGCTGAAATGTCTAAGAATATCACAGATGATATGATAAATGCCGCTATTCTGACAAGCACCGCTGACGGAATAGATTACATCCCGTCTGATATATCTTTATCTATGGCAGATATGTTTATGGCATCCGCAATCGGCAGAGAAATGATACTTCGCAAGTTGCTGTCAAAAGCAATTTTTGATAGGTATGACTACATAATAATCGACTGCCTGCCGTCGCTTGGAATCCTTGTTGTCAATGCACTTGTAGCCGCTAACGGTGTACTTATACCGGTGCAGACACAGAAGTTTGCTCTTAACGGGATAATCCAGTTTGAAGAAATCATCGCAATGGCAAAAGAACTTAATCCGACACTTACTGTATATGGTGTTATAGAAACAATGTGCGATAACACGAATATGACAAAAGGTGTTGACGAAGCACTCAAGAGCAGATACGGCAATCTTATTTTTGAGAGCCGTATATCAAAAAGTGTTATGGCAAGCAACAGTACAGCTGAACAGAAAGCTATGACGATAAACACAAAACTCGGTGGGCAGTACGCTGAGCTGACGAGAGAACTTATAGAGAGGTGTAAATAATATGGCGTTTGATTTTACAAATATAAAAGCAAAAGGAAAGCTCAACGGGCTTTCCTCTTTTTCTTCTCTGCCCGCTGAGGATGATACGGTTAAAATAACACCTATACCGATAGATATGATAGATCCGTACACGGAAAGCCTGCACCCGTTTAAGTCGTACACAGTCGATAAAATTGACGAACTTGCTGAGAGCATAAAGGTCAACGGCTTATTACAGCCGATTATCGTGAGCCGTAAATCTGACGGACGCTATATGATTATAGCCGGACACAACCGTTTCCGTGCGTGTCAGAAGAATAATATGGACACTATAGACGCAGTTGTCAGAAATGAGCTTACAGCCACACAGCGAAAGCTGATGATGGTTGACACAAACCTCGAACAGCGACACAAACTTACTGCCAAAGAACGTGCATTAGCATATAAAATAAAGCAGGATTGCTTGAAAGAACTCGGAGCAACAAACCCTACAGCAGTAATTGCAAAGGAGAACGGCGAAAGCCGTAAATCAGTACAGAGATACATTGCAATCAGCAGGCTAACACCGGAACTGCTCGATATGGTTGATACAGACAGAATTAAATTATCTGTCGGTGTTACAGTATCAGCTGTAGATACAGAAACTCAAAACAGCTTATCGGAGTATCTTATCAGCGAGGGCGAAAAGGCAACCGTAGATGAAAAACAGGCTAAAGAAATACAGCTTGAAGCCACAGTTAAGCCGCTATCGGTTGATGACATTGCAGAGATCCTTGAAAAAAAGCCACAGAAAGAAAAAAAGCAAAGCGATATAATCAAAATCCATTACGCTGACATTGCAGACAGTGTTATGGGACTTCCGAAAGAAGAAATCGAACCGCTTGTGCGTTGGCTCTTGACTAATAATCAATCTCAGATTGCCGATTACTGCAATGATAAAGGCTTTGTTTCAGTTGCCGAAACAACAGCTGATAGCGATGCAGAGAGTATTGACGGCATTCTGATGGATGATGAGGATGAATTCAAAATATAAAAGGAGAAAAATATGACCGATAAGATAAGAATATTTGTCGATATGGATGGTACTCTTGCAAGGTTTCACGACGAAAACTTGTATCTTGAACGGATGTTTGAGAAAGGCTTTTTCAGAGATTTAAAGCCTTTTTCAAACGCTGTTGATGCAATAAAACGCATCATAGATAATCATCCAAATGTCGATGTGTATGTGCTGTCGGCAACTATCACAACACCTTATTGCCTCGCAGAAAAAAACGCATGGCTTGATAAGTATCTGCCTAACGTAGACAACGAACACAGAATACTCATGGAAAGCTCCGCCGGCTTTAAGTCACTTTGTGTGCCGGGCAATTATATGTACAAAGACGATAACGGCAAATATCATATCAAAATATCTGAAAATGATATTTTGATAGACGATTATAACAAAAACCTTGAAGGATGGGAAAGAGATGGCGGTACGGCAATTAAAGCCAAAAACAATATTAATCACAGAGGTTTGTATGGTGCCTTGTGGAATGGTGAATTGATAGATGTAACAGATACCGCTGATAGTATAGTGGAACGTCTGACCGAGATTATCGTGAGCCGGGAAAAAGGCATTGAAGAAAACCACTACAATGAAGATGATGAAGAATTAGAAATTGATTGAATAACCATTGTCAAAGAAAAAGGAGAAAAATATGACTGTAACAGAAAACAAAATAAACCATATTGTCGCTATCACGAATGGTAGCGACATTTATTTTCCCAAAAAACTTATGGCAAGACGTGATTTAGCCGATGATACAAAACTGCTTTTTGCGGTGGCTATGACCGACCATTGCAATATGACGGTATCGGAATTCTCGGATTTTCTCATAAATCACGTTAGTGAGCAGGCTAAAACAAAGAGGACTAAGAGAGAGCTTAAAAGACTTGCGGGACAGCTCGATGAAATACTCGGTTAAAAAAACGGAGGACAGACAAATGAACGAAAAGCTGAACACGGTATTTGATATTATCAATGCCACAAATACCGTCAGTGCGAATCGCTACCTGTCACACGCTCTTGGTGCGGAGGTAGCTATTATATACAATGCTCTGCTTGCAAAGTATGCATACTACAGCAAGCACGATATGATACCGGATGACTGGTTTTATTCGACCATTGATGACTTATGGCGAAGCACTGCATTGTCCGAAAAGACACAGAAAAGAGCCATAGCCATTCTTGTAAAAGAGGGGCTTATCGAATGCAAACGTAAAGGAATGCCTGCAAAGCGTTCCTTTTTTATTTGCAACGCTTACGAAAAAATAGTTGCACTTATCGAAAAAGGTAAAGAAATTCTGGGTGAAACTACTGCGGAAACCGCAAAATCAAAGGCAATAGAAGGCGATTCTGCTGTTCAGCCAAAACGGCAGAACAAGAACAGCCGAAAGTCAGCAACAAGTTACGCCGTTTCGGCAGAACATACTTATAATAAAACAAAAGAAAATAATCAGAAGTTATATAAACATCAGCAAAAGACGGTTGCTGATGTTATGCAGACAGCTATGGACAAAGGCACTTACTATCACGGCGAATACAAGACACCGGGAGAAGTATCGGAAGCTGTCAGCTGTATTGATGAGAACGGTATGCAGTATATCTCAGATTGCTGTGAAAAGCACAGGAGCAAGATAAATAATCTTAAAGCATACATAACATCGCTTGTATTCTCGCTTGCCGAAAGCTGTAAAACAACAATACGGACACAGCTTGAAAGCACCAACAGCAGTTTTGATGTGTACAAGCTCGATCAATGGGCATTGGAGCAGTATGCCACAGGCATTTAAAGCCTGCAGAAAAAAGAAAGTATTCTGTAGGCTGAAACACAAACTCAATCAACGTTTAAAGGAGAATATACTATGCTTACCTCAAAGCAGTATCACGACTTGCTGAAAGCCAAGCTCAAACGCTTCAGCAGGTCGCAGGAAGAATGGAAAAAGTTTCTTGAAACCTCGTCAAGAATGTACAAATATGGTTTTAAGGAAAGCGTATCTATCTTTGCACAGAAGCCGAATGCTACAGCCTGTGCCGAGATAAAAACGTGGAAAAAGGCAACGAACCGCCGTGTTATCCGTACAAGCGAAGCAATCGGTCTTGTATATTCGACTGATAACGTCAATGTTACAAGTATACGCTATGTGTTTGATATATCGAATACCGTCAAGGTAAATGAACAGTCGAAAACTCCGTACTTCTGGACGATTGATGATACCTGCGAAGAACGTGTGTACAACGAACTTAAGCAGGCATACGGCGTTACGGACGCAATCAACCTTGAAGAAGCAATCAAGAAAATTGTCCGTGAACGCATAGCATACTTGACAAAAGATGTACAAAGTAATATAATAAAATCAGTGGAGGGCTCGGCGGCGGAAGAACTTGACGAATTCGCTTTATCGGCGGTTTGCGAACGCTTTGCCAGCGAGAGTGCCACATACGCAATACTTCACCGTTGCGGTATTGAATATGACGCAGATTTCAGCGACATATACAACTTTGACACTGTAAACGCTATAACCGCTGTCGGAGATATTATCAATCAGACAAGCGAAGAAGTATTACGCAGTATCGAAAAAACAATGAAAGCCATTCTGAAGGAGGAATACTATGAACGCATACGAGAAACAGCCCGAAACGATAAAGAAAGTGATAGACGGCGTGGAGATAACATACAAATTCGACAGGGAAACGGAAACATATCTTCCGTTCTCGGATACGAAGGAGGAGAAGATCGACATCGGCAAGTACGGCAGGATGAGGCTGAAATTCCTCAGAGAGCAGAAACCGATACCGATGACGTTCAACCAGTTGATGATAAACGGAGAGCTGGAGCAGCACCTGCTGACAGTGAACGAGCAGTGTATCAGCAGAGTGTCGGAATTCGTGGAGAAGAACAGGGAGAAGTACGGAGCGACGGACGCATTGCAGAACAGCAATCCGCTCGAATGGACGAGAATCTGCAATTCGCTGAGAATGATGGCAGAGGAACAGGTGCAGCAGGAGATAATTTACGCTCAGTAACAGAAGAAGCAGACGAATATAACGATATGACAGCGGAGGCAGATGCCCCCGCTGTTGTTCTATCCGATAGCCTTACATCTGACGAAATCAAGTCGGTATTGCTGTATGAACGCTATCTGAAACACAGCAAAAACGAAATAACCGGCTTTTTTCTTTCTGCCGCTGACATTCAGAGCAAGGCGGAATACCTTAGAGATTCGTACAACAACGATTATACCGAGATCATCATAGGTGATAACCGATACGGTTATCATAATGAAATAAACGGACTTGAAATATGGAAAGGTCCGACATATTTCAGTATGACGGCGGATATGCACTTATCGTGGACGGACATTGCCGGCATAATTGACGATATGATAACGGCACACGAATATCTCAGTGCTGATGAGCTTGACAGAGAGCAGACAGACTATGTTGATATAGAGCCGCAGAAAGAAGAAAATGGGGAGCAGCTCACTTTCTTTGAAATGAACTTACCGGCTGTCACAGAAAGCTCTGTACTTCCGGTAGAAAATATCAAGTCTGAACATTTTGATAATCTGTTAAGGCTCGGAAGTATCAAAAACCGTAACAGCAGACAGACAATAATTGCATATTTCAAGAAGCCCGGTCATACTGCACAGGAACGTGCGGATTTTCTTAAATCGCAGTATCTTACACATTATCGAGAAGAAATTAACGATACCGCTTTCGGTATAAAGAGCCTCGATAATAAGTTATCGGCGTACTTTTCCGAAAGCGGTGTTACATTAAAAGCGGGAGAAAGTGTATTTTCAGTTGGCGGAAAGTCGGAAAGCATATCCTGGACGGAAGCTACAGACAGAATACAGAAAATGCTTGATGAAGGCACTTACGCACCGCAGACTGTGATTGACGCATCAACAGAAATTGAAGCAAAACAGACAGCAAACAGAATATGGGAGTTATGGCGGGATCAGAATAAGGACAGTAATATCAGACTTGATATTGATGACAGCGATTTTACGCATACGTCCGAAACGATAGGGTATATAGCGGAAAAATTGCTGAATGACCGTAAATGGCTTAAAAAAACAGCCAACGCTTTTATGCGTTATGCCTATGAATGGCAAGCTGACCGCTCAGTACAGAGATTTAACGGTTATATGTACAACCCGGTTACCGTATCTGCAGAGCTATCTGACCTGCTGAAAGAAGAAATCAACTACACAGCACAGGAATATGTTCCGTTCCCGGCAACACCGTATGTAAATGCAGACCATATCGAGATGTATTTCAGAAAGTACGGACATATTGAAGGTGCAAAAGGCAAAATCAGAGAATATTTTACATCTCACATTGACACAAAGGCTCAGACCGCATATCTAAAAAGCATATACGAAAACAGCGGTTGTATGTCCGGAGAGTTTGACTTCAACGCAATATCCGCCAAAGGCGCAGTGTTCCGAATATCTGTTGACGGCATAAAATCTGACGAGAAGCACGTTTCGTGGGAAGAATGTGCAAAAACGGTATTTAAGTCAATAAAGAACGACAGATATACAAAGCCGTCGTTTGTAGCCGAAAAGACGGATGCGGAAAATAAGGTAGAGCAGGAGGAACCGGTCAAGTTAAAATCAATTGTAATCGACCTTACTCCACCAAAAGAAAGCAAAGAACCGCATACCGATTACACAGAATACGTCGGCAAAGAATTTGAATATGAAAACAGAAAATACAAGATTGACAGCATAAATGAAGGCACTGTATCAGCACAGGATATGACGATGCTTGAAACATACCGCTATCCTATATTCCGAGTGCTTGATACCGAAACTGTCCTCGGAATAATCAGAGAACAGCAACAGCTGACAGAAAAAGAAAAGACGCTTTCAGATTACACCTTATCATCGGACGATTATTCGGATCTCGGCGGTGAAAAATCACGCTTCAGACATAACGTTGAAGCAATCAAGACGCTTAAAGCCATTGAAAGCGAAAACAGAAACGCTACTCCCGATGAGCAGAAAGTGCTTGCAAAGTATGTCGGTTGGGGCGGTCTTTCATCTGCTTTCAATGAAAGCAATAATGCCTGGGCTGATGAGCATAAGGAAATCTCAGACCTGCTTACTCCCGATGAGTATGCAATGGCAAGAGAAAACACAATGACAGCGTTTTATACTTCCCCCGAAATAATCGGTGCGGTCTATGACGGACTTAAAAGTATCGGTTTTGACGGCGGAAATATACTGGACCCTTCAGCAGGCACAGGTAACTTTTTCGGAGCTATGCCTGTAGAAATGCGAGAAAAGTCAAAGCTGTACGGTGTAGAGCTTGACAGCGTATCTGCAAGAATAGCAAAACAGCTGTATCAGTCGGCAAATATTACCGAAGGAGCATATGAAAAGCGTGTATTGAATGATAATTTCTACGATGCCGCTATTTCAAATGTGCCTTTCGGACAGTTCAAGGTACACGATAAGCGATACGACAGCCTTAATCTGAACATACACGACTATTTCTTTGCAAAATCGCTTGACAAGGTAAGACCGGGCGGAATTATCGCCTTTATTACAACAAGCGGTACGCTTGATAAGTCAAACAGCAAGTTTAGAAAGTATATGGCGGAACGTGCCGAGCTTCTCGGTGCAGTCAGACTGCCAAACACAGCATTCAAATCCGTAGCCGGCACAGAAGTTACATCGGATATTATCTTTCTGCAGAAAAGGGATAAGATACAGTCGGTAAACAGTGAAAACTGCGAATGGCTTGACTTAGGCACAGATGAAAACGGCATACCGATGAACAGCTACTTTGTAAATCATCCCGATATGATAATCGGTGAAATGAAACAAGGCATAGAGTACAGTATGTACGGTGACGCAACAGCAACAGCCTGTGTTGCTCCCGAAGGGTACGACATCGTGTCGCACCTGCATAACGCAGTTACAAGAATAGACGGCGAATATCACCCGTATACTCCTCAGCAGGATGAAATCAAGTACGGAGAGCTGAAAAAAGAAACAATTCCGGCTGATGAAAGTGTGGATAACTACACGTATACGCTGTATAACGGTAACGTGTATTACCGTGAAAACAGCATAATGACAAAGGTCGATAAAGGCGCAGACAGAATAGCTGCAATGATTGACCTTAAAACAATTACAAGAAGTCTGCTTCAGCAACAGTTACTCGGCTATGAACAGTCGGATATTGATAATACACGCAAGGAACTGAACGAGCATTATGACGCTTTCGTAAAGAAATACGGCTATGTGAACAGCAAGGCAAACGAAACGGCATTCAGTGCAGACAGCTCATACTATCTGTTACGCTCGCTTGAAAAGTTTGACAAGACAGATAACACATACAACGGTAAGGCTGATATATTTATAAAGAATACCGTAAGACCTGTAAAGACGGTAGTCAGTGTGTCAACAGCCGTTGAAAGTATCGGCGTTTCTCTTTGTGAGAAAGGCTGTATTGATATTCCGTATATGGCAAGCCTTTGCGGACTTTCGGAAGAACAGACGATAAAGGATTGTATAGACGCAGGTGCTATATATAAAGTACCTCCGTTCCCACCTCGTCCGGATAAGACTGATATATACGTTACCGCCGATGAATACCTCAGCGGTAATATCCGTGACAAGCTGGCATTCGCAAGGACTGCCGCACTCACAAACAATGAGTACGAACACAACGTTGAAGCCCTTGAAAAGGTAATGCCGGCACCACTTACAGCGTCTGATATAGATATACGAATCGGTGTAACCTGGCTTGATCCGGAATACTATAATAATTTCATCCGTGATACGTTTGACGCTTACGGAAGCTGGAGAATGAAAATCAAGACATACTATTCTCCGGTAACCGGTGAATTCAACGTATCAAATAAAAGCTCTGAGCCGTCCAATGTCAAGGTTAACAACGAATTCGGCACAAGCCGAATGAACGCATTGCAGATATTCGAGCATACGTTAAATCAGCGTACTGTCAAGGTTTATGACAGAGTTGTTGATGTTGACGGCAAAGTGAAATCTGTGCTTAATTCAAAGGAGACCGAAAAGGCACAGGAAAAGCAGGAACTTATCAAGGAAGCGTTTGCAAACTGGATATACAGAGATCCGGAAAGAAGGCAGAATATAGTTGACAAGTATAACGAGCTTTTCAATTCGATAAGACCTCGGACATTTGACGGCAGTCACCTTGTGCTTCACGGAGCAAGCGATAAATACAAGCTGTTTGATCATCAGTGTAATGCTCTTGCAAGAACACTGTACGGCGGTAATACACTGCTTGCACACGTTGTCGGAGCAGGCAAGACCTTTGAAATGGTAGCGTCTGTAATGGAAAGCAAATATATCGGCGTATGCCACAAGTCACTTATATGTGTACCAAACCACATAGTCGGACAGATAGCAAGCGACTTTATGGAGCTTTATCCCGGTGCGAATATCCTTGTAGCAACCGAAAAGGATTTTGAGATGAAAAACCGCAAGCTGTTATGCTCTAAAATCGCCACAGGCGATTACGATGCGGTTATCATAGGACACTCACAGCTGCTTAAAATTCCGCTGTCGTATGAACGTCAGAAAGAATATATCAGAGAAGATATACGTCAGCTTGAAAATGCTCTGCAGGATATGAAAGGAGGTTATCTTGACGATGGGCAGAGATACAGTGTAAAACAGCTTGAAAAGACAAAGAAAAACTACGAAGCCCGTCTTGAGAAGCTGACTGATAACGAAGTTGACGATGTAGTCACCTTTGAAGAACTCGGTGTTGACCGGATCTACATTGATGAAGCCCATATGTTTAAAAATCTGTATATGCCGACAAAGATGAGTAATGTTGCCGGAATACAGATGACGGAGGCGAAAAAATCATCGGACCTTTACTACAAATGTAAATATCTTGATGAGATAACGGGCGGTAAGGGTGTTGTATTTGCAACAGGCACTCCGGTGTCAAACAGTATGACAGAGTTGTATACGATGATGAGATACTTGCAAGCAGGAACACTTCAACGGCTCGGATTACAGCATTTTGATGCTTGGGCGGCAAATTACGCTGATATTACTAATACAATGGAACTCGCCCCCGAAGGAAACACATACAGAATGCGTACAAGGTTTGCGAGATTTCATAATCTCCCGGAGCTGATGACGATATTCAAGGAATGTGCGGATATAAAGACCGCCGATGACCTTGAACTGAACGTTCCGGAAGCTGTCTTTGAAAATATCGCCGCAGAGCCTTCAAATACGCAGAAAGAGCTGATGAAAGGTCTTTCAGAAAGAGCAACAAAAATACACGACAAACTTGTTGATCCAACCGTGGACAATATGCTTAAAGTAACTTCGGACGGCAGAAAGATAGGTCTTGATCAGCGACTTATGAATCCTTTATTGCCGGACGAGGATAATTCAAAAGTAAATCTCTGTGTTGACAAAGTTTATGATATATGGCAGAACACCGCAGAGGACAGACTGACGCAATTGATTTTCTGCGACTTCTCAACTCCGAAGAATGACGGCAGTTTCAATCTTTACGATGATGTCCGTGACAAGCTGATAGCAAAGGGCGTTCCCGAAAACGAAATCGCCTACATACACGATTACAATACCGATGTGAAAAAACAGACGCTTTTTGCAAAGGTACGCAAGGGCGATGTGCGTGTGTTGCTTGGATCAACTGCAAAATGCGGTGCAGGTACTAATGTACAGGATAAACTGATAGCATTACATCATCTTGATTGCCCGTGGCGTCCTGCCGACCTTGAACAGCGAGAAGGACGAATAATAAGACAAGGCAATCAGAATGACAAGGTTTATATTTACCGCTACGTTACTAAAGATACGTTTGACGCCTATCTCTATCAGATAATCGAGAACAAGCAGAAAGGTATATCACAGATTATGACCAGCAAGACACCGGTCAGAAACTGTGAAGATGTTGACGAAGCGGTACTGAACTACAGTGAGGTCAAGGCACTTTGCACAGGCAATCCTCTTATTAAGGAGCGTATGGAGCTTGATATTGATATATCAAAGCTGAAACGCTTGCAGTCGGCTTATTTATCAGAAAAATACAGCCTTGAGGATAAACTGCTGAAGATATATCCACAGCGTAAAGCCGACGCCGAAAAGTATATTGCTAACACTGCTATGGACGCAGAAAGCTATAAGCAATACAGCGAGGAATTCACGGAAATGACAATAAACGGAGTGACCTTTACCGACAAGAAGGA
>ULVE01098401.1_pt1 | contig 13793 bp, 8 predicted proteins | sample 1959161 | NCBI WGS metagenome assembly ULVE01 (sample SAMEA4835778, study PRJEB28245) | human gut metagenome | biome: gut microbiome; material: fecal sample | place: Denmark | collected 2008
GGCAAAACAGTATGTTGTAACTCCGTCACAGATGAAAAAAGCGGAAGCGATGTGTGAGCAGAAAGGTACGTCATGTGCCGTTCTTATGCGGAATGTAGGCTCTGCCATCGCCCTTCACATCTCCCGTATCGTAAAGCCCTGCCGTGCGGCTGTCCTTGTCGGAAGCGGAAACAATGGCGGCGACGGCTTCGCAGTTGCCCATAATCTGCGTAAACGGGGCTTCTCCCCCCTCATAGTCCTCGTCGCCTCCGCCCCGAAAACCGACCTCGCCATAGATTGCTTTAACGAGTACAAACCCGATTACGAAGCCGTTTTAAGCTACCCCGACCAACCGGAAACAGTGCTGAGTGAGCTTGGCTCCTGCGGCATCATCATTGACTGCGTCTACGGCACAGGCTTCCACGGCGAGCTTGCGCCCCCGGTCAGAAGGCTCTTCTCCTACTGCAACGGGAGCGCCGCCCTGCGCTTCTGTGCCGACATCGCTTCCGGCTGTAACGCAACCGACGGGAACGCCGATGAATACTCGTTTCGTGCGGATATGACCTTTGCGCTCGGAGCCGTAAAAACGGGTCAGCTTTACGTCCCCTGCAGTGAGTTTTCGGGCGATATTGTACTGCTCGACATAGGCATATCCGAGGCCTGCTACAGCGAATATGACGCCGAGTTGAACGGCGATTCCCTCGCCTCTCACTTTGTCAACCGCAGACGTATCACCCACAAGGGAACGTTCGGAAGGCTACTGAATGTTTCGGGCAGCGAGAGCTGTATCGGGGCGGCGTGGATGTCCACCAATGCCGCTCTGCGAACGGGTTCAGGGCTTGTTACGCTTGCCTCGGTGAGCGAGGTCACAACAAGCGTTGCCACCTCGTTACACGAATGTATCTACTTTCCGCTCGGCAGTAAAACGCTTACCTCGGACTGTGCGGACAAGCTGTGCAAAAATGCCCGTACCGCCACTGCGATCCTGTTCGGATGCGGGGTAGGCAACAGTGACGAGGCCTACCGTCTGCTCTGCGCCTTGATCGACAGTACCTCCTGCCCGATAGTTATCGACGCAGATGGAATAAATTCCCTCGCTCCGCATATAAATGAGCTGAAGGACAACACAGGCAGGCTCATACTTACCCCTCATATCAAGGAATTCAGCAGGCTGAGCGGACTTGACACCGACTACATCCTCCGCCACAAGCTGAGCTGTGCCAAAGATTTCGCTGTAAAATACGGCGTTCACGTTCTGCTCAAGGACGCATACTCCGTATATGCCTCGCCGGACGGATTTGCCGCCGTAAATATGAGCGGTAATGCGGCTTTAGCCAAGGGCGGAAGCGGTGATACGCTTGCAGGAACTATCGGCGGACTGCTCGCACAGGGCATTGAAACGGGCAATGCGGTAAGGCTCGGAGCGTATCTTTTCGGCTTATCCGCACAGTATGCCGCACGGGAGCGCAGTATGAGCGGAATCCTGCCGTCAGAGCTGCCGCAGCTTTACCCATATATCCTGCGTGAATTCTACGGAATAGCTTAACTCCTCACGTTGTCCTATATTACTTTACAAAGGACGACGTATTATGAGTAAAAGAATGATTATCACGACAGCAGTTTTATCCTGCCTTTTATGCACATCCTGCACTGCCGCAGAAAAGACGGAAATCCCCGATCTGAAGGGAGATATGAGCATCAGCGGCTGGGTCGCCTGCGACGGCGTTACGGCACAGGCAGAGTTTACCCGTAGTGCAGGTGTATGGACCGTATGCTTTACTTCGCCGGACAGCGTGAAGGGGCTTACCGTCACCGATGACGGCAACACCGTAAGGTACAGCCTTGACGGGATAGAGTATGAATACGGCAGTTCCTCGCCGCAGTTTGCCTCAGCCGCAGAGCTTCTCACGCAGTGCATTGACAGTGCAGGAACAGCCGAAAACGTCACCGCCCGTAAAGGCACCGACAAGCTGACCTTAAGCGGCACGGCAGGCGATAGCAGCTATACGCTGACGCTTGACGGCAACGGCGAAATAACCGGAATTTCGGTCGGCGGATATACGCTTGACTGCTCGGGTAATCCCGCACCTGAAACCTCTGCGCCTGCTGTCGATGTGGGTAAATACTTAAAGTAAAACCGATATACAAGACCGAATCCCCATTGCCAAAACAGGCAGTGGGGATTCTTTTTATGCTTTCCGATTCGGGTTAATTGTCGTCGTTGGGAAGTGTGATGGCGAAGGAGAGGTTTATTGTAGTTGTGGGAAGGGTGGTGTAGCAATCCCTCCGGTAGTCGCCCGAATTTTTTTAGGCGACAGCACCTCACCTTTGACAAGGGAGGCAAGTGTGTTGGCGATTTTCGAGGGATAGTGCGGTTTTGGAAGGGTTGGCGAGGGGCGAGGGATGGTGGTGAGGCAATCCCTCCGTCTTGACGGCAAAAAGTTTGATAAATCAAAAAGGTGGACGTATCGCAAGCAAAACGCAACAAAGCGACAGTTTGAGCCTTGCCGTCAATCCACCTCCCTTTGACAAGGGAGGCAAGTGTGGTGGTGCAAAGCGAGGGATAGTGCGGATGCAAAACAAACAGAGCATTTATAAGGCAAGCGTGATGGTGCAAAGCAAGGGATAGTGCGGATGCGAAAGCATATCGGTGCATACAGATGTTTGCATTACGAAAAGTGAGGGGAATAGTGCGGATTTGGAAGTTTGGTGAGGGGCAGTGGTGCAAAGTTTGAGCAAAAAACGCAAGTTTTGCAAAACGGTTGAAAACGGAGGGTGAAGAGTGTATTCTTGAATCAGGATGGCAGTATTAATAATCGTATTATACTGTTGGTTTTTATTCTGAATTATAAGGAGAGGTTTCTATGAAGCTGAAAAGAACAGCGGCGGCTGTTGTTGCGGCGGTAATGGCTTTTACTGCGGTCGCTACACCGCTGGGCGACAATATCCCTGCGCTTGAAGAAGCGTTTTCCGCAGGTGCGTATTACAGCGTTAAGGATAACTTTTACCCTGTTGCACTGACAGGTGACGGCGCTGTGGATATGGTCAATGTTGCCGTGGCACAGGCGGGCAGAAAAGACGATGATGACGGATGGTATCCCAGCAGAGAAGCGTGGTGTGCCGATTTCGTCCTTGACGTTGCCAGAGTTGCCGGTCAGACAGGGGCAGTTCCGGACGCACCTGCTAATGCGGCTTGCGGTACTTTCAAAAACGCACTGCTTAATGCAGGCGCAAAGGAGGTCGAAACCGCACAGGCAGGCGACCTTGTATTCTATTGCAGTACAAGCGGTGATACTACATATCATGTAGGAATAATGAAAGACAGCAGATATTCTGTTGAGGGCAATGCACTTTTGAACGGTGTATTTCAGGTTGTAGACAACAGGGATACAATGACATACACTACCACCAAAGGTCTGTCTATTGCCAACGGTGATATTAAAAGGGTATTTATAAGACCGAACTACAGCAATTCTACAAATGATGTTGCGGTTACAAGCGTCGTTGCGAGCGAACTTGCAAATAAAATAAACTGGTTAAGCACACAGTATAAACATGGCGAATACTGGAATCAATATAACGGTTCATTGGATAAAACCGGTCCGAATCCGTGCCCATGTAAAGCAATGGGTTATACATGGTGCGGACAACAACATAACGGATATTGTGACTGCAAATGCGGTGTATTCCACGGCGGTGAGCAGTGTTACGGCTTTGCTTCCAAAATGTTTTATTTAACATTCGGAATATATCAGGAAAACGCAGAGAAAATATACAGCATAAATGATGTGTGTGCCGGCGATGTAATCAGATACGGAGGAACAGCAGGACATTCCGTATTTGTTATTAAGGTAATCGGTGATACGATCTATTATGTTGACTGTAACGGAAACGGAGTTCCTTGTCAGGTAAGATGGAACGCTACGGTAAACAAATGGGGAAAAGTTGCAGGATATTCATTTGGATACAGATACCACATGAGCGGTAACACAATAAAGAATCCATGGGGAGAGCCTGATCCAACACCCGATCATGTCGTTCCCAATCCTTCAAACTATCCTGTTGCCAACAACACATATACAATCAAGAACGTTGCTACAGGCAAGATGATGAATGTATATGCAGGCACTGACAAAGACGGCACAAAGGTTACACTTTGGGACAGAGACGGTACTACAGAGCAGAAGTTCAGACTTGAACACATAAGCAACGGTTCATATTGGATTTTTGCAATGTGCTCATCAAACGGCAGTAACAGAGTAGTAGATACAAATATCGGTTCAGACCATGTATGCAATGTCGGAGATTATATTGATATTTGGGGCAGAGGAAGTTATGACAACTGCCAGAAATTCAACGTTGTATCTGTCGGAAACAACAAATATGTATTTGAGCTTTCAACAATAGATAATGCTGTTATTGGCATATCGGGCAGCGGAAACGGCGATCAGCTACAGCTACAGAAATATCAGGAAAACGATAATCAGTTTTGGTATTTCTGTGATATGAACGGTAATGTTGTAAACCCTGCGCCTCACACCCATTCCTACGGCGCATGGTATGATAAAACAAAGCCTACCTGCACGAGTGCCGGTGTTCAGGAACAGAAATGTTCATGTGGTGCAACCAAAACAAGAGAAACGGCGGCACTCGGTCACAGCTGGGGCGGGTGGGCAACAGCAACAAAGCCCACCTGTACGGCACAGGACGTTGAGCAGCGTACCTGCTCCAGATGCTCGAAGGCAGAAACAAGATATATTACGGCACTCGGACACAATTATTCTTCTGAGTGGACGATAGACAAGCAGGCTACCTGCTCGGCAGAGGGTTCAAAGTCAAAGCACTGCACACGCTGTGACGCAAAGACAGAAGTAACCGTTATACCTAAGACGGCACACAGCTACAAGACTACTGTAGTAGCACCTACTCTGACTGCACAGGGCTACACACTGCATGAATGCACGGTGTGCCACTACAGCTATAAGGACAGCTATACCTCGCAGATTACACTGCCTGCAGTTACCGGTGTAAAGGTAAAGACGCAGGGTTCGACTTCGCTCACACTTGCGTGGGATAAGAACGCAAGTGCAAACGGTTATGTCGTTGAGCAGTACAGTGGCGGTAAGTGGACACAGATAACAAAGACTGCAAGCAATGCGGTTGTATCGTACACGGTAAACAGACTTAAGGCGGATACGACATATACGTTCAGAATAAATGGCTATGTGGTTTCCGGTACAACGGAATACAGTGGTGAGTATACAAGACTTGCGGCTAAGACGAGAATAGCGAATGTCGGCACATTCAAGGGTTCGACGGTTTCCGGCAGTGCGGTAAAGCTCGACTGGAGCAAGAATGACAAAGCTACAGGCTACGTTATCGAGCAGTACAAGGGTGGAAAGTGGACGGCACTTGCTACCACAAAGAATAACACCACGCTTACGTTTACTGTGAAGGGACTTGCAAGTGCGACTGTATATTCGTTCAGAATAAAGTCGTTCAGAACCGTAAACGGCAAGACAGATTACAGCGAATATACAAGTCTTAAGGCGGCTACTTCATTTGGCGGCGTGAATAACCTTACGGTAAAGAGCTATACAGCTTCGGCAATTACGCTTGCATGGAACAAGAACGCAAGCGCAAGCGGTTATGTTGTTGAGCAGTACAAGGGTGGTAAGTGGACGCAGATTGCAAAGACGAGCAGTAACGCAACGGTTACATATACTGTAAACGGACTGAAGGCGGATACCACCTATACGTTCAGGGTAAGAGCGTATAAAACTGCGGCAGGCAAGACGATATACAGTGAGTATACAAGACTTGCGGCTAAGACGAGAATAGCGAATGTCGGCACGTTCAAGGGTTCGACGGTTTCCGACAGTGCGGTAAAGCTCGACTGGAGCAAGAATGATAAGGCGAGCGGTTATATAATCGAGCAGTATAAGGGCGGAAAGTGGACGGCACTTGCTACCACAAAGAATAACGCCACGCTTACGTTTACTGTGAAGGGGCTTGCAAGTGCGACTGTATATTCGTTCAGAATAAAGTCGTTCAGAACTGTAAACGACAAGACGGATTACAGCGAATATACAAGTCTTAAGGCGGCTACTTCGTTCGGTAACTTAAGCGGATTAGCTGTAAAGAGCTATACGGCTTCGGCAATTACGCTTGCATGGAACAAGAATGCAAGTGCAAACGGTTATATAATCGAGCAGTACAAGGGCGGCAAGTGGGTACAGATCGCAAAGACGGCAAGCAATGCGGTTGTATCGTACACGGTAACCGGACTTGCGGCAGATACCACCTATACGTTCAGGGTAAGAGCGTACAAAACTGCGGCAGGCAAGACGATATACAGCGAGTATGCAAGGCTTGCGGCTAAGACGAGGATAGCGAAGGTAGCTACATTCACAGGTTCTGCTGTTTCTGCAAGTGCGGTAAAACTCGACTGGAGAAAGAATGACAAGGCTACAGGCTACGTTATCGAGCAGTACAAGGGCGGAAAGTGGACGGTGCTTGCTACCACAAAGAATAATACAACGCTTACGTTTACTGTCAAGGGGCTTGCAAAGGGTACTACTTATTCTTTCAGAATAAAGGCGTTCAGAAAGACGGGAAGCACGACCGAGTTCAGCGAGTATTCTGGTCTTAAGGCGGCTACAAGGAAATAATCGTAAATATATGACAGGCATCGTGCAGACGGTGCCTGTTTTGTTTTGCGGCGGGTTTGGAAGGGTTGGCGCGGGTGAAAATAATGCGAAATTTACCGAAAACTGCGTTATTACACTTGCAAAAGTATCGGATTTCTGTTATAATGTCTATCGTGTAGGCATAGGCTTTGATTTTAATTTCCATAAAAAGCCATATTACATAACCATATTATAATTAACCGACGCAGGAAAAATGCGTGAAAGGTCGTGTTATCAGTGGAACGATTCGGTTCCATCGTCTTTGCCTGACGGCGAGATCAAATACAGGATAATAAATAACGAGGAAAGAATAAAGGTATGAAAGAACAGTTACAGAATATAAAGGAGCAGGCACTGAAAACTATCGGCGACTGCGTTGACGTTAAGCAGCTTGACGAGCTGAGAGTAAAGTACCTTGGCAAGAAGGGCGAGCTTACAGCTATACTCAAGAGCATGGGTAAGCTGTCCGCTGAGGAAAGACCTGTTATGGGTCAGCTTGCAAACGATGTAAGACAGTCGCTTGAGGGCTTTATTGCACAGAAGCAGGCACAGCTTAAATCTGCGCTTATGGAGCAGAAATTAAAGAAGGAAACGCTGGACGTTACCATGCCCGGAAAGCAGCAGGCGATGGGAGTGCGTCATCCGCTGAATATAGTTCTTGACGAGCTTAAGGAAATATTCAGAGGAATGGGATACACTGTAGTAGACGGTCCTGAGGTCGAGGAAACGAAGTACGTTTTCGATATGCTTTTAACAGAGGACGGTCACCCTGCAAGAGATGAGCAGGATACATTCTATATTACTGATGAGATCCTTCTGCGTACACAGACATCTTCCGTGCAGATAAGAACAATGCTTAAAAACAAGCCTCCTATAGCTATCATAAGCCCCGGACGTGTTTATCGTCCCGATGCTGTTGACGGCACGCACTCGCCTATTTTCCACCAGTGCGAAGGCCTTGTAATAGATAAGAATATCACATTCGGTGATCTTAAGGGTACGCTTGAAACGTTTGCTAAGCGTCTTTACGGCGACGAGGTAAAGCTCCGCTTCCGTCCTCACCACTTCCCGTATACAGAGCCGTCAGCCGAGGTTGACTTACAGTGCTTCAAGTGCGGAGGCAAGGGCTGTCCGCTCTGCAAGGGCGAAGGCTGGATAGAGATGCTCGGTTCAGGCATCGTTCATCCGCAGGTACTTATCAACTGCGGAATAGATCCCGAAGAATACAGCGGTTTCGCTTTCGGTATAGGACTTGAGCGTATTGCTATGATGAGATATAACATAGACGATATGCGTCTGCTGTACGAGAACGATCAGCGTTTCCTCGCACAGTTCAGATAAGAGAATTCAGAAATACCGATAGGAATCGTAAAAGGAGATATTAACGTGGATTTATCAATGAGATGGCTTAACGACTATGTTAAAGCCGATATGCCAATAAAGGAATTCGTAGCGGATATGACGATGAGCGGTTCAAAGGTTGAAACCTATCATAAGATGTCCGATCCTATAAATAACGTGGTAGTTGCAAAGGTGCTGAAGCTGGAGCGTCACCCTGACAGCGAAAAGCTGTGGATATGCCAGCTTGACGCAGGCAGAGAAGAGCCTGTGCAGATAGTTACTGCGGCGCAGAATCTGTTTGAGGGAGCGATTGTTCCCGCTTGTATGCACAACAGTACGATCGCAGACGGAACAAAGATCACAAAAGGCAAGCTGAGAGGCGTTGCAAGCAACGGTATGATGTGCTCTTATGCGGAGCTTGGTCTTACAAAGGATGATTTTGACTATCCCGTAGCAGACGACGGAATACTTATACTGAATAACGATCCCGATGTTGATTCTTTCAGAATGGGTATGGATATATGCGAGGCTTTACAGACAGACGATACTATAGTAGAGTTTGAGATAACGAACAACCGCCCCGACTGCCTTTCCGTACTCGGACTTGCACAGGAGGCAAGTGCAACGTTTGATATTCCTATGAACTACACCGAGCCTTCATTCAAGGGCGTTGACGGGGATATTACAAAGGAAATCAGCGTAAGCGTTGAAAATACAAAGCTTTGCTCACGCTATATGGCGGCGCTTGTAAAGAACGTAAAGATAGGACCTTCGCCCAAGTGGATGGCAAGAAGGCTGAGAGCGAGCGGTGTAAGACCTATCAACAACCTTGTTGATATAACGAACTTCGTAATGCTTGAATACGGTCACCCGATGCACGCATTCGATTTAAGATATGTCGAGGACAACAGGATAGTTGTAAGAAACGCAAAAGAGGGAGAAACATTAAAGCTGCTCGACGAAATGGCAGAGCCTGTAAAGCTGACTCCAGAAATGCTGATAATCGCAGACGGAAAGAAGCCTATCGCCATAGCCGGCGTTATGGGCGGCGAGCATAGCGGTATCATGGAGGATACGACCACTGTCGTATTTGAGGCTGCTTGCTTTGACGGCGTATCGGTAAGACGTACAGCAAGAAAGATAGGCGAGCGTACCGAGGCAAGCTCACGTTTTGAAAAGGGTCTTAACCCGGTAAACGCAGAAAAGGCGCTCAAGAGAGCGTTACAGCTTATCGAGATGCTGGGCTGCGGTGAGGTAGTGAATACTATCATTGACGAGAACCACAGCGAGTATGTTCCCGAAAGATTAAAGCACGACTATAAGTGGGTGAACGAGCATTTAGGCTCGGATATAAGCGAGAACGAGCAGATAGAGATATTAAAGAAGCTCGGCTTCGGCTATGAAAACGGCGAGATAATCGTTCCGCCTACCCGTATAGATATGCACCGTGCGTGCGATGTTGCGGAGGAGGTTGCCCGTATATACGGCTACAACAGAATCCCCTCGACTATACCGAAGCTGTCATCACAGGGCAAGAGAACGCCCGAACAGATATTCGAGGACAAGGTAATTTCGCTTGCACTGGCACTCGGATTCTACGAGGTAATGACCTACAGCTTTATTTCGCCTAAGGACTATGAGCTTCTGCGTATGGACGAGAAGTCAAGAAAGAGCGTTGTGTTAAGACGTCCGCTCGGCGAGGATACAAGCGTAATGCGTACTTCTGCGCTTACATCAATGATGGAGGTTGTAAGAAGGAACTGGAGCAACAGAAACCTTGAGGGCAGATTCTTCGAGATAGCAAGAGAATATTTCCCGACGGGAGAAAATCAGCTCCCTGTTGAAAGAGATGTTCTGTGCTATGCGCTTTACGGAAACGGCGAGGATTTCTTCACGGCAAAGGGCGTTGCCGAGGAAGTTATGGCAAAACTCGGACTGAAGAATGTCGTATACACGGCTGAAAAGAACAATCCGACATTCCACCCCGGAAGATGCGCAAAGGTCACTGTAAACGGCGAACTTATCGGCTATGTCGGTCAGCTTCATCCGGAGGCTGCGGCTAATTTCGGTGTAAATACAGAGGTTTACTGTGCTACGCTCAGCATGGAGGTAATGTTCAATAATGCGGGCGGCGATGTAAAGTACACCGCACTGCCCAAGTTCCCCTCGACATACAGAGATCTGAGCCTTGTGTGTAACGAGGACGTGCCGAGCGGAGATATAGTTGCGGTAATCGAAAAGACCGCAAAGCATCTTGAGGCTGTACGTCTGTTTGATATGTACAAGGGCGAGCAGGTACCTGCAGGTATGAAGAGCCTTTCATACAAGCTGATACTCAGAAAGAAAGACGCTACGCTGACAGACGATGAGGCGGACGCAGTTGTTGCAAAGGTGCTTAAGGCACTTGAGGATATAGGCGTTACATTAAGATAACGGCGGAATTTGCAGAAATAATCGGGGCACAGCCCCTTATAAACAGTAAGGAGAAAAGCAATGAAATATTTTAAAAGGCTGGCAGCGGCAATATGCGCCGTGGCAATCACATTAAGCGTTGCAGGCTGTGCGGATGTATCGACTATAGGCTCGGTTGACAATCAGACCATAAATGCGGGCATATATCTTCTTTATGAGCAGACGGCTATAGGCGAGGCTCAGCAGGAGGTTGACGATCAGCTTAAGGCTATGGGAACAAGCTCGTCAAAGATAGAGAATTTCAGCTACTATAACTACAATGTACAGGACAAGACGTTCTCACAGTATGTTCAGGATCGTACATTAGAGCAGGTAAAGCAGTATGTTGCCATCCAGAACAAGTTCAAGGAACTGAACCTTTCACTCACAGACGAGGAAGAGGAAACCGTAAAGACCTCTGTAAAGAAGATGTGGGATACGGAAATCTCATATTACGGCTACAGCACAGGAAAAACCTACGGTCAGAACTATGAGGCAGGCGGAATAAGCAAGAAGTCATACGAGGCTGTTCAGCTTGTAAACAAGATGAGCGAGAAGGTATTTGACGCTTACTATGAGAAAAACGGCATATCCGCAACAGACGAAAAGGATATAGCTACTTATTTCTATGACAATTACGGCAGATTCCAGATAATACAGGTTTCTCTTAAAGAGGGCAACGGCGACAAGATAACGACCGACGAGGGCAAGAAGGCAAAGAAGGAACAGGCTCAGGGCTATGTTGACAGACTGCTTGCCGGCGAGGACTACGATAAGGTATATCACGAGTATCAGGATCTTGTGGCAAAGGAAAAGGCTGAGGCTGAAGCCGAGAGCAACTCGGATGCCGAGAGCAAATCGGGCAATTCATCGGCAGCTTCTTCTGCGGCATCATCTGTAACTTCTTCGACAAGCGAAACCGCATCGGACGATACAACGAGCAGCGGAACATCGGGCAGTGAAGAAGAGGAGCATGACCACGAATTCCTGCTCGGCAAGACGGATACTTCACCGAGCGAGGAGTTTGTAAAGTGGGCATTTGAGCTTGACACAGACAAGGGCGGAGTTTACGAGGACGACAGCGTTTATTATGCGGTAGTACGCCGTGATATAAAGGAACGTGAGGACTGGCTCACGGAGAATCACAGCAACGTGCTTCACGTTATGAAGGACGACGACTATAAGGCTATGCTCAACGAAACGGCTAAGGATTATGCGCTTGATCTCAACAATGACGCACTCAACAAGTACAAGCCCGAAAATTTAAAGAAGTAAACGCAGTATAAAGAAAAGTACAAAGATATGCGGTCAGAGCAGGAAATACTCTGACCGTTATTTTTCGGAAAGGACAATGCGGTATGATAGTATTATCCGGTAATGATATTTCGGTGTCCTTCGGCGGTGAAACGCTGTTTCACGATGTGAATTTCCGGCTTGAAGAAAACGGCAGAGCCGGACTTGTAGGTGTAAACGGGTGCGGAAAAACCACGCTGATGCACGTTATAAACGGCAGGCAGGAGGCTGAAACAGGCGGTATAAGCAAGGCGGCGGGGATAAAGATCGGTTGTATGGAGCAGTATGTTATCCGTGACGATAATATCACTCTATATGACGAGGTACTGGAGATATTCCGTCCGCTTATTGACGCTGAAAATGAGCTTGCGGATATAGCGGTTGCGATAGATACGGGCGACCACAGCGAGCAGACGCTGTCAAGGCAGATGCAGTTGCAGGAAAGATTTGAGCGTGAGGGCGGACTTACCTATAAATCAATGACTTGCTCGGCGCTTGTCGGTCTGGGCTTTTCGGAAGAGGATTTCGGTAAGCCGATAAGCGTTATGAGCGGCGGTCAGAAAAGCAAGGCACAGCTTGCGAAGCTGCTTCTTTCGGGGAGTAATATACTGCTTCTTGACGAGCCTACGAACCACCTTGATATAACCGCCTGCGAATGGCTCGAAAAGTTCCTTACGGAATATAAGGGCGCATATATCGTAATATCGCACGACCGTTATTTTCTCGACAAAGTCACCGACACGACTTTTGAAATGGAAAACAGGACGCTTCGTGAATATAAGGGCAACTATACACGCTATCTTGAGCTGAAGGCTGAGGCGAGAGAGGCTCAGCAGAGAGTGTACGACAGGACGGTAAAGGAAATAAACCGTATCGAAGGCATTGTAGAGCAACAGAAGCGGTGGGGGCAGGAGCATAACTTCATCACGGCGGCATCAAAGCAGAAGCAGGCGGACAGGCTGAAGGAAACGCTCGAAAAACCGGAGGATCTGCCGGAGGCTATAAAGTTCACGTTCAGGGCGAAGGAAGGCGGCGCAAACGATGTGCTTATCGCAAAGGGCTTGTCGAAATCGTTCGACGGGACGGCGGTTTTCACAAATGCAGAGCTTGACATAAAGAAGAACACGACAACATTTATATTAGGTGAGAACGGCTGCGGAAAGACTACGCTTCTGAAAATCCTTACAGGAGAATATCAGGCGGATAGCGGAGAGTATAAATTCGGCAACAATATACAATTTGGATATTACGATCAGGCACAGACGGATCTTGACCCGTCAAAGACGGTGATAGACGAGGTGTGGGACAGGTATCCCGCAATGACGCAGACGCAGGTGCGTTCTGCGCTGGCGCAGTTTTTGTTCAAGGGTGACGATGTGTTCAAGAATGTGGGCAAGCTCAGCGGAGGAGAAAAGGCAAGGGTGTCGCTCCTTAAGCTGATGCTGAGCAAGGCGAATATGCTGCTGCTCGACGAGCCTACAAACCATCTTGACATACATTCGAGAGAGGCTCTGGAAAACGCACTGGCAAGCTACGGCGGAACGCTTCTTATCGTGTCGCACGACAGATACCTTATCAACAAGCTGGCCGACAGGATAGTGTGGCTCGGAAAGACGGGTACTGTAAACATAGACGGAAACTATGACAGGTATATCGAACTCAAGGAAGCAAAGGCACAGTCCGAGCAGGCAGTACAGGTAAAGGTGGCTGAAGGCAAGAAGAACGACTACAAGGAGCGCAAGGAGCGTGAAAGCACGCTCAGAAAGCTTAGCGGTGCGCTGAAGCGTTGCGAGCAGGCAATAGATGAGATCGGGCTGAAAACGGCGGAGCTGGCACAGCAGATGTCACAGCCGGAGATAGCGACCGACTATGAAAAAACGAGTGCGCTTGCACAGGAAATAGAGGCGCTGAAGGAAAAAGAGGAGTCACTTACTGCCGAGTGGATGGAGCTAAGTGAGCAAATCGAAGCGTTTACATGAGTTACACGCAAAAATTAAGTAACATTAGGAATGATTAGCTAAAAAAATCGCCGAAAATATT
>ULVE01037389.1_pt1 | contig 13789 bp, 10 predicted proteins | sample 1959161 | NCBI WGS metagenome assembly ULVE01 (sample SAMEA4835778, study PRJEB28245) | human gut metagenome | biome: gut microbiome; material: fecal sample | place: Denmark | collected 2008
ACTGGCAGGAAAAATTTATATTTTTTCAATTGTCTACTTGATGGGGAGCGGTTCATTTCCCGACAGCCCCTTGCAAGTTAAGCTTTGTTATTTTTTTTTGATGAAGGCTTTTTCATTTGCTGATGCTGGAAGGTCTGGAGTTGTTCCCTTTGGAACCAGACGAACCTCAATTGCCTCGAGACGTTTTGCGTATCCTTCTGTTCCTGAAGATTCTCCATTCTTAGCCCATGCAAGCCATCCATAATCCTGAGCATGAACTCTGTAGTATACATCATAGTTCTTTGCTACATCACCAGACAGTTGGATCTGAATTGCTTCCAGACGTTTACACTGTCCTTCTGTTCCGGATAATGATCCGTTAGATGCCCAATTCTTCTCCCATCCAATATCCTGAACGTGAGATCTGTACTGGATTGAGCTGTTCACTGAAGACGGGAGTTTCATACGGATAGATTCCATACGTTTGCACTCGCCTTCTGTACCTGCCATAGCACCGTCATATACATATGCCTGTGTACCATAGTCCTGTACATGTGTCTGGTATCCGACCAGTCTTGCTTTCATAGCTTCTTTGATAGTACCAATAAGTTCTGGTGCTTTGTCCCCTTTGGTAACCAGCTGAATCCTGATTGCTTCAAGACGGTATCCGTAACCAGCTGTTCCTGCTTCTTCGCCATTCTTAGCCCATCCGAGCCATCCGAAGTTCTCGGCATGTACGCTGTAGTATACGTCATAATTCTTTTCAACTTCACCAGTCAGTCTGATCTGGATTGCTTCCAGACGTTTACACTGTCCTTCTGTACCGGATACTGCTCCGTTTTTACTCCAGTTCTTTTCCCAACCGATGTCCTGAATATGTGTACGATATTCGATAGATCCAGAAACACCACCTGGTAACTTGATCTGGATTGCTTCCAGACGTTTACACTGTCCTTCTGTACCAGACGTTTGTCCGTCTTTCTTCCAGTCTTCTTCCCAGCCATAATCCTGACCGTGAACTATGTAAGATACGGACATTTTTGTACTCTTTGTAGCTGTAGCTGTAAATTCCTTACCAGTTTTATCTGTGTATTTAGCAGTTGCTTTGTAGATGATCTGACTGTTCTTGTCTTCTTTAACAACATCTGCAGTTACGTCATGAGAATCTTTACAACGGCTGCATACGAATGTTGCAACAGCTGTATATCCTTTTTCTTTATCAGCTGTCCATTTCCATCCGTCTTTTTCTGAGACTTTGTAGTCATGACCGAGAGCCGCTACTTCTTCTGTCTTAGTACCTGTGTAATCTTTGCCTTCAAATGTAACTTTAGCTGTGTAAGTAATCTTACCTGCCTCTGTACATGTTGCGCCATCAGATTTCTCAGTTACTTTTGCATCAACTGTTTCTACATGTTTCTCATCATTTGCACATGTAAATGTTGCTGTTGCTGTGTAAGTGTTGTTCTCACCCTTTGTCCAGTTCCATACAGGAGCACCATACTTATGGCCAAGGGCTGCCAATTCAACTTCATATGTATCTGTTAATGTACCAATTTCTGTCTTACCTTCAGCATCCTTTACTGTTGCTGTTGCTGTATAGACATCTTTACCTTTTTCTGTACATGTTGCAGCTACAGATTTCTCTGTATCTTTAACTGCATCAGCAACTGTAATCTGCTCTGCTTTAGGTTCATCATCATCTACAGCACACTTAACACCTGTTACAGATGCTGTATATCCAGTTACATTGCCGTTGTCATCTTTGACTTCAGTCCATGCCCATGTACCTGTGTAGGCATGCTTTCCAGCTTCCTTTGCCTCAGTAGTTGTTACAACATACTTCACACCATCAGCTGTCTTATCTGCTGCTTTGTAGTACATAGTCACGCCCTGTTCACATGTACCTGTATGGCCAGCAAGTTTAGCTGTTGCAGTTACTTTTTTTGCAAGATGGTTCTCAATAGAATCTCTGTTATCTTTGTTTGTTTTGTTTGTATCTGATGTCAGAAGGCAATCCAGCTTATCAAGTTTGTCATAGCAGGATTCACATTTCAGATTCTGGAATGTAACGCTTGTGTGATCATCGCTCCACTCAGCATCTGTTGCTGTGTAAGCATGTCCTTCTGCTGCGTTCTTCTGAGCTTCATCCCAGATAGCTTTTCTTTTCTCGTATGTAGAATTAGCCTGTTCATATTTGGGCTTAACAGGTTCTGTAATACAAGCACCGCACTCTGGGCAAACATAGTTGTCCGCTTCGTTCCAGCTACCGCTATCAGTCTTTGTATAGTATGTTTCATGGAACTTGATGTAATGATGTTCGTGTGCTGTATTCTTTGCTTCTACACGTGTGCCCGCTTTGATCAGACCACAGTCAGAACAACGTTCTTCTGTAAATGCATTACGTCCGCAGTATGCAGGTTCAGAAACTGTTTCATAATTATGAGAAGTACCTGTCAGTGTCTTCATATCAACTGTATCAACGAAGTTAGCTGACCACATGAACTCGTCATTATCATTGCTCTGACTGCCCATGAACTGCTGATACTTCTTGTAGTTTGTATAAGTCGGATTGTAATCTGTCTCTTCGAATTCATAACCGTAGCTGGAATGGTCAAGCAGTTTGCTCTTACCTGAAATGAACGCGAAGTTTGTACCGATTGAAACAACCAGTTCGTCACCCTTCACAGTCAGACCTGCGATTGGATGATTTGTGACAGTGAAATCTGCACTCTTTTCATCTGTTGTTGTAAACGCCATACCGCCAAACAACTTTGTATTATCACGTTTTGCAGATACTGTATTGTATTCCTTCACAACGGCTACTGCACCGTCTGCAGGATTGTAGGAAACGATATCGTTGGATACGTTGAAGTAAATCTTACCATCTGTATACAGTGCTGCTGTCAGACCGATGGATGGGTAAATGCTCTGTTCATCCACAAACTGTGCATACAGTTTGGTCAGAAGATCATTCTTCTCCATCTTACCGTCTTTGTTCAGAACGCTTACAAATGTATCGTCATCATCGTCGTTTTCCTTGTCTGTGAAATTAATCAGTGTCTCATAATCGCTGTCGCCATCGCCTGTATCCTTATTTGTCAGTTTATGACGAACAATCTTGTACTCTGCAGCCTTCTGGCTCTGATTCATGCTTGTACTGTTTACTCTGTCAAACAGGTCTGTAGAATCATACATGTAGTACGCATAACCGTCTGCATAGTAAACATTACTTGCGGCACGCGCCATCCATGCTGTCTCATAGGTCTTATCAGTTGCTTCGTTTTCATAGAGAGATCTCAAAGAACTGAAATTACCATCATATAATTTTCTGGCACTTGTATCACTGAACAAGAAATATGTATGGTTCATATCACCGTCTGTCTCAACACGGTCACGGCTCATAACTTCTGTGTAGACATCTGTATAACAAGGGTCTACATAGTACCACTTACCATCCACCTTGACTGCATTCCAGTAATGGTCGGAACCGAAGTCTTCCTGTTCTTCGCCGTACATTGTGACATCAGACTGGAAGGAGATTCTTACAAGGTCAACTGTATAATTCTTTGAAGTGTCAAGCTTGCCATCTGTATAGTACAGTTCTTTGGCTGTCTTCCAGTTATCACATACTTCAGATGTAGATCCATCATCTGCTGTCACTGTTTTCTTACTGTCATACGCATCTGTCTTATCAGGATCAATCAGATAGATATCTTTGTCCAGGCACTGCACAAGATATGAAAAAGCTTTGGAGTAACCCAAACATACAGATGTACCCATACCGAATGCACCAAACTGAGTACCTTCCCAATAGTTGATGACACCAGTTGTCATACCGGTTGCAGCCTGCTTCGCATAGATTGGAATCGCCTGCTTAAAGCTTGTTTCCTTCGTTCCATCACCGTCCATATCCAATGCCGGATCATCGCTATCTAACTGCTGCTGAGTAAGCTGCTCAACAGTCATCGTAACGCCTTCAGAAACCTCAACGCCTTTTTCTTCAGCATTTTTGATAAATTTATCTGCTTCCTGCTTCAATGGTTCTGCTGCGTCTAGAAGGTTTTCTTTCACAAATGCTTCCGGATCCTTCTCGATAGCTTCTTTATTAGCTTCTACATATGCATTCGCATCTTCCTCAGACTGTCCAGCCTTCACCAAAGTCTGAGCAATAGCGTTTTTATAAAATTTTACAAGCAACTCCTGCTTAATGCCTGCATAAATCTGATCATGGAAATTCTGTTTGATCTGTGGTTCGTAAACCTTATAGATCTCATCGTAAACTTCATCCTCATGCTTCTGCTTCTGAGGATCCTTTGCAATCATCGGCTTGTCATCATCTGATTCCTTACCAGAGTTCATGATGTAGGACATATCAAATGTATTGTTATGGGCCAACCAGTCATTCAGAACAAGCAGCTTCTGTGCCTTTGTCTGTGCACCTGATGCTGTAACTGCAGCAAGAGCTTCATCTCTTGCATTTGTTACATCTGGACCATAATACTTAATACCTAACTTATCACCATATGTGAAAGTAAAGATCATACCTGTCAGGTCATCGTAGCTCACCTTGCCATCTCTGATATCCTGAACAGATTTGCCGTCTAAGGCAAGCATCTGACCAAGGATACCAAGACCATCTGTATCATCGTTGAAATCCAGAAAGAATGGATTCTGAACACCGAGTACATTAGCATTGGCTGACCACTGATTCAGATACTGCTGATACATACCAACAACTGTATTAATCTGGTCTTCTGTCAGCTTCTTGGTTTCAGCCTGTTCATTTGCTTCATCCAGGTCTGCTGTGCTGATATTAGATTCATTGGATTCTGTGCCGGCTTCTCCGCCAACCATTTCGAGATCCCCCAATGCTTCACGCAGGCTCTGGATTGCAGGATCTTCTTCATCAATCTCCACGTCCTTTGTCAACTGTTCTGCAACAGCTGCATTGGCACCCTCGAACTTGATGACTGGTGTCTGTATTGTAATACCTGAAATAGTTACTTTATTTTCATCAGTATCTGTCTGGGTCACAGCATCATTATCTGTGTTTGAAGAATCAGTAGTTGCTTCTGTTGCATCATCTTCTGTCACAGAATCTTCTGTTGCTGGATCTTCTGTTGCTGGATCTTCTGCCTCATTTGTATTGGTTTTATCCTGCACGGCTTCTGTAGTATTTTCCTGCACTGCTGGTGTTTCTTCATGTGCAGGCTCTGCAAGAACTCTTGAAGGCACTACACTGAATACCATTATAGTAGAGAGGAATAAACTCAAAAGCATTTTACTTCTCTTTTTCATAATGTCTACCCTTCCTTTCGTGTTTGTATTAGATAATTCATATTATGTTTTTTGTTTGCCCCCACCTCATTTCCATTGTATTTTATTTATACTCCACCATATATTATATGCTACTGTAATTCGTATTTTGCATATATTTTTGCATATAATTAATTAGGTATTAACTTTAATATATCACTGCTAACTGTTTTGTTCAAGACATACTGACGTTTTTTAGCACAAAAACACATCGAAAAGTCTGGTTTTCAGGTTTCTGGCATGTATAAACGTAATAAAGAAATTCCCCCGTATCTTATGATTTGTTAAAATACGGGGAATCATCAAGTTTTTTCTTACTTATTTATATAGAATTTACATATTGATGCGACAGAGGAGTCTTTTTTAGTTCAGTTCCTCAAGAATTGCTGCTGTGAGTTCTTTTCTGTTTGTCTTGAAGTGGAAATACGGTCTTTCCTTGATTACGCGGATATCTACCGGATATTCATATTCTTCCAGTGCATCTGCAAGACCTGCTTTTACTTCATCCAGACTCTTTGTTTCATCAAGGATTACAAAGAAATATGGAAGGAAATATCCTTCATGATCCTGATCTGGTACAAAGCAGAAGAATCCATCTTCTACACCAGCTACACGTACTGCTTTTGTCTCCATTCTCATCATGTAAAGTTCTCCGCCACCGAAACGCTTTGTTGTTCCACGTCCAAGAATGTATACAATTCCGTGTTCATTGATGTAAGCTTTATCTCCCGTATGTAACCAGCAGTTCCCATCTGGATGATTGATCAGTGTTCTTTCAGTAAGTTCATCACCTCTCCATCCCGCATAGTGGAGCATCATAGCAGGACCCGTCATACATAATTCTCCGATTTCTCCATAATTCAGTTCTTCCAGATCCTCTGAGAATACTGCCATAGTTGTTGCCGGCATTGGCATTCCAACGCATCCGTCTACCAGCGGGAACATCGGATTTGGAAGTGTAAAGTTTGAACATCCTTCACTCTGACCATATCCGGCACTTAAAGTTGCTTTAACATTATGCTTATGGAAGAATGCTTCTACTTCTTGTGTTTTCCTTTCGTTCATTGCTTCAGCTCCGGTTCCGATACTTCTTAGATGAGACATATCGTAATCTTCCGGAATTCTGTCACTCTTCATAAGCATTTCACAGAACATTGGAATCAGTGCCCAGAAGTTTGGCTTCTGCTCCATAAATGCGATATCAATATCTTCCAGCGGACAGAATGGATCAAGTACCATAATCAGTCCTGCTGACAATGGGAAGATTGCCATTGATACAGTTACTGCAATCAGTGCAGGTGGTAAGATTGGCAGCCACCATTTTTCCGGTACATCTGACGGCGGAATAAAGATGGACATCTGGAATGCAGTTGCTACTATATTAGAAGAAGAATGAATAACTAATTTAGAGATTCCTGTGGATCCGCTTGTATATGCGCCAAATACTGGTCTGTTCACATCTTCTTGTGCCATATAGTCTTCTGTATAATCTTTCCCAAGTGCCAGGAACTCGTCCCATGTAAGATCTCCTTCTGTTGTCTCTATCGCACCGGTATATCTGGATGCAATTTCTTTTTCAACATAGTCCGGGACAGATTTTCTATCTGCATAATCATATGGAGAAACCTTAATTACACGCTTCATTGGTGTCGTTGCACGGAACAGATCTTCATCTGACTTTGATGTATAATCCATGACAAATGCTGTCTCTGATTTTGATTTTCTGATTGCAAAACATAATTCTTCTGGAATGTCATCTCTGCAGATAATTGCAGCTCCGATTCTTTCTGCTGCGATCAGAAGGATAAAATGTGCCGGAACACTTTGCAGAAATACAGGAATTCTGTTTCCTTCACCAAATCCAAGTATCTTTAAAGATTTTGCTGCTTTATCAACTTCTCCCCAGAATTCTTTCCATGTAATTTTGTTTCCGTAATATTCAAATGCAATTTTATTTTCGTCTGGATTTTTTGCTCTTAAAAACGTTTCAACAGTTATTGTTGGCACTTCAACGTTGCGCAGTGCTTCTGGATAAAACTGTAACCATGGTTTATCAACGCTCGCTTTTCCAGTTAATGTTGCTCCTGTATTTTCCATAATTATTTACTTCCTTTTCCGATTATTTATTTGTTTTATAATGACGATTCGTATTCTATCATGGATATTTTTCCTTTTCAATAGAAGTGGTGAATTTGGCATATTGAATCAAACAAATCAACTAATTCATTTTTTTCAGGATTTCATTCAATAGGAAATTTTTTGTATAAATGTTCTTGTTTTCTTATTTTGTATGCAGTACACTAAAATTATAATAGAAGAGAGGGGCTTTTGATTATTATGAAAGAAAAAAACAGATTCAGTGTTCTGTTAGAGCATCTGACATCTATGGCCAATTTAAAAAATTATGTACTTGCCAAAGCTGTGCAGTATGATGAATCTTATATAAGCAAATGGATTAGTGGAAAATCACTTCCAACAGAAAAAAATCACGAAATTATTTTGCAGAATATCAGCCAGTGTATTGTTGATGCTCTGACTGATGATAACCGGGACACTTTTTTAGAAGAATATCAAATTTCTGACGTTTCGAATCTTCAGAAAGCGATTTACGATCATCTCGAATCTGAATATACATATGTAAAAGAACTTCAGGTAACAACTGGTTCTAAAGTGGCTACTAAAATTTCATATTATCCGGAACTTACACTGGATCAGTTTATCTTTAAAATGAAACATCCATCACTCCGTAAAGTACAGTCGCTAAATATTTATGCTATGGTAGATATTCTGAATGTAGACACGAATTATCAGCTTTTAATTGCTGAATTTAACAGCATGCACAATGACATAGGACTTGTGCTTCCAGGAGTTCATTTTTCTTTAATGATTGATTTGGAATCGTCTTCAGATAATCCGGTTTATACGGCTGGTTTCCTGATGAATTTGCTTTCAAATCTTTCGAATATTGATTTTAATCTTTATTGCGGAACACAGGCACAGAAAAAAATGGTTTTTGCGATTAAAGATATTTATTCGCTTTCAGGTATGTTAGTTGATCAGAACCATTGTCTTGCTGTTACAAAAATTGAAGATTCGTCTCTTTCAACGGAACTTTATTACAAATTAAAATTACTTTGCAGCAAAGAAACATTGCTTATTCGACGGACATCTATTCCTGAAATGATTCGTACTTACGAATATGAGCATTCACTGTTTGCCCGGAATTCTTCTTGTCTGCTTGGACATTTTACAGAACATTTTCTCCCAACTGATTTACATAATGAGCTGCTTGATAAGTATGGCTCTTTTATAGGAAAGACATACAGACCTGTACTTCAAAAAATGCATTCTCTGGTATCGCAGATACTTGCTGTTACACCGATAAGAGCACTGATTTATGCTTCTGCATTTACAGATTTTACAGTTACTGGCGAATTGGATTTCTATGGTTATCGAATTCAGCTTTCGCCGGAACAGCGTCTTCATTTTTTTAAGCATATGAAACATCTGCATGAAATTTCAAATGCGCTTCAGATTAAGATTTTGCCGAATGGTTTGCTGTCTGATTACCAGCATATCCCAAGACCGACACTGTTTTTTGCAGATGAGTTTTCTTATTTGCGTTTTAGGAGAAATACATCGGATTACAATATCTGTATTCCGAACAAAATTAGTTTGAATCGAATTTTTTCGGCCTTTTACGATACCGTTTGGGAGTTTGAATCCTGTATTGCACCGGATGCATATCTTACTCATGCAATCCATTCTGTAGAAATTTTGCAATCAGATGCTTCAGGTGATGTGCACAATTAAGAGAAGTCAAGTGGGCTGTTGCAAAATAGATGAGTAATCATCTATGGAGCAATAGCTCCATTTTTATGTCCAAAAGCAGAAAACGGACTCCGAAGAGCCCGCAATCCATGGTATAATTAAGTATGACCAAATACATAAAATACCATAAAAATTATACCGAATTCGGCGAGCCTTATCAACTGGTTTTGCCATTAAATTTGGAAGGTCTGGTTCCTGATGATGATTCTGTCCGACTGCTGAGCCACGAATTGGAGGATTTAGATTACAGTTTACTGTATCAGGCGTACTCTACCAAAGGCAGAAATCCGGCAGTGGACCCAAAGACCATGTTCAAGATCCTGACCTATGCTTATTCCCAAAATATTTATTCTTGCAGAAAGATTGAAACCGCTTGTAAACGTGATATTAACTTTATGTAGCTGCTTGCTGGTCAGAAAGCACCGGATCACAGCACGATTGCAAGGTTCCGTACTGGATTTTTGGCAGACACCTGCGAAGCCCTGTTTTATCAGATGGTACGTCGCTTGGAACGAATGGGAAGAAAATATGTTTCTGAAAATACAGGAGGCGGTCACCCTACTGAACCAAGAGTACCTACAGGCTGTCCGTATAAAGAACGATGTTCCCGTGCTAAAGGGAATAAACGTCTGTACATCTCCAAAAGTTTCTTAGAGAAGCGTCAGGAATCCTATGAAAATATCCTGAGTGAAAAGGGGATCTTATACCGGATGAATCGCTCGATATGATGCTGGGATCCTTTCAATTACTACTGGGGATGCCGAAATTTGCTATTCGTGCGACAGCCTCTTTTCTCTTTCAGGCTGCCTGTAACCGTATTTTTTCAGAAGCGGTACGGTTTCTGGCATTATTTTCCATATTTTCGCGGCTGGTCGGAAATACCTGCGAGGTAATCGAGACTGCAGTCGTACGTCTTTGCCAGCAGCATCAGCGAGTCCAACGGGATCTCACGAATGCCTTTCTCATACCGGTTGTAGGTGTCCAGATGGCTGAAAATCTTCCGCGCCGCCTGTAACATCGAGTAGCCTCGTTTCAGACGGAGCTCTTTTAACCGGATCAGCATTTTCTCCCGCTCCGGCGTTTCTTCTATTTTTCTGTACATGAATGAACTTCTTTTTCCTGTCCTGCTTCGTCTGCGGCTTTTTCCGCCTCCGGTACGTATCCCGGGTTGTCGTCGTATCCTTCCAGGAAATTGTGGCGGATACCGTGCTGTTTATAGCCGACTACCGTGTCAATATTGACATTTTCCACACTGCGGAAAATATTGCTCTCGACAAACGGATTCACCTTTTTCAGATTTTTGATCAGTTCTTTGATCTCTACGCGCTTGGAGCGGTTTTCTTCATTGTTACAGGTTGTACACGTATCTGTGAATTTGCAGGCACACTGGATAAAATGCAGACCATTGTAATCTCTCCACGCCTTGATATCGTCCTCACGCACCAAATACAGCGGGCGGATCAGCTCCATGCCCTCAAAGTGGATGCTGTGAAGCTTTGGCATCATCGTCTGTACCTGCGCACCGTAGAGCATTCCCATCAGGATCGTCTCGATGACATCGTCATAGTGACGGCCGAGCGCAATTTTGTTGCAGCCAAGCTGCTGTGCAAAATGGTACAGATGGCCGCGGCGCATTCTCGCACAGAGATAGCACGGCGAATTTTCCACATGGTAAACGGAGTCAAAAATATCGGTCTCAAAAATAGTAATCGGAATATGAAGACTCTTTGCGTTGTCCTCGATGACTTTGCGGTTCTCCGGGCTGTATCCCGGGTCCATGACAACAAACTTCACTTCAAAATCAAATTTGTTGTGGAGCTTTAACTCCTGGAAGCATTTCGCCATCAGCATCGAATCTTTTCCGCCGGAAATGCAGACTGCGATTTTGTCCCCCGGTTTTACCAGCTCATATGTGTTGATCGCCTTTGTAAATTTGGACCAGATCGACTTTTTGAACTTCTTGCGTAGGCTCTGCTCCACGTCTGCAGCAGATGATCGTCTTTTTCGTCCGATCAATCGCATCGCTGGTCTCAATTTCTTCTGTCTTCATCGCAAGCGCCCCCGGAATGGCTCCGTGGGAAATCTCTACTGCGTCGCGGATATCCACGATCTGATAGCTCGACGGATCGAGTTCTTTTAATTCTTTTATTGAAATACTGGTACTCATGTAAATTTTCCTTTTCTTTCTTCTTTTGATTTACTTTTTGCGGATGTCTGCCATCGTATTCATCAACAGTTCCCGTTTCCAGAACACCAGGCCTGCACTTGCGAACAGAATCGCATACCGCAGGATCCTGTATGGGAACAGCAGATTGCAGATTACGCTTACTCCAATCAGAAATGCGGAACATGCCAGCAGAAATCCGGCATCCATCAGGTTTTCCTCAATGCCTTCTGCCACCAGAATCCGTTTGCTCACCACATAGTGTCCAACCGAATACAGAATATAGCATGCCAGCGTCGTGTAACCGGCTGCAACATAACCGAAAATACGGATAAAAATAAAGTTCAGCACTACGTTGGCTACCGCTGCCGCCCGTGCCTGAATCGAAAGAGAGCGGTATTTTGAAGTAATGTTCATGAAAGAACTCCCTGCTTTCAAATTATTTGCGAGTTTTTGACGATTCAGAGCCATGCGAAATGGAAGAAAAATTGCGAATCATGGTTACATGAATGAGCTATTTTTGTGGAATTTCATATAGCGAGAAGCAACATCGAGATGCAGCGTAAGCGGAATCAAGATGGGGTTCTGAATCGTTATGTGTATTTTATGATACCAGCTCTTACATAAAGGTTAGTTTTTATCTGTCTGCGGAGTTTTCTTACATTCCAGTTGCATTTCATACACTCTGTTTCGTAAAAAAATCGTTCAAACGCATCATTTAATACCATAATTTCTCGAATATGTGAAAAAGACAAGTTATTAACTAAAACATCTGGATCTGTTACAAATTCGTTCGACACTGTCGAACTTTTTCCAAAATCTGGTAATTTAAATTCGCTCGACACTGTCGAACCAATTTGAGGATATACTTTATAAAACTGTCTACAAGCCTTAAAAAGCGTATAATTCATTCCTTTTTGATCAATTTGCTTTTCCAGATTTTTCAAAAGATGAGAACCATATTCTGCTCTGTCGCTGCCATCTTGTTCGTATTCAACTATATAATAACCAATCGCCCAATTGCGCAATGTCATGAGCTGATTTACAGCACTTTTTGCTGCTGAACTTGCTTTATCATTTATTTGCTTAATACTATCTGCAAGCAGTTCAAATTCCATTGCATTACCTCCAATACATTGTCCTAAGACTGTTATAAATTCGCATAGACACAGTATACCACAGCTCCTGTGTCTATGCGATTTCTTTGGCCAACTTGACCAAAAGTTCTCTCATATGTTGACAGCAGGCACCCGTAGCCGTGCTTTTCAGCACGAAGAAAGGCCCTGACTCTCCAAAATCATTATCTGGAAAATCAGAGCCTTCTGGCTTGGAAATAGCCTAGCACGGCTACCCCTACAGTAAACATATGCAATTACTCAAAATACTAATAATTATGGTAAAATACTAAAAAGGCTCACCAGAACACACACAATATTCTCTAGTGAACCTTTTTATTCAATAAGCTCAAATCTAGTTTAGTGCACGCACCGCCCTAGTAAAAACCTCTAACGATTTTTGTTCTATGAAAGGTATTCTACTCTTTCCCAACACTCTTGTCAACCATCTACTGCAAAAAATTTGTATGCTTAGGATTTTTATTCTTTTTTATTCTTCCATCCTCATCACAAAATAGATGACAAATTTCTTCCATTTTTCTATTTCTGGCTTTTTTTGTTGCCGATACCTTCATAACATCGTTATACACAAAAAGTAATGTTACAAAGTCATGAATAACCGGATTTTTCATCATAGCATCCCTGTTATCCAACTCCCGAAATTCAGGTATCTTTCCGAGTATATTTGCCAGCTTTTTTGTTTTACTGAACTTTTTAAGACAATTAGGTTTCCTTAGCGTACTTAGAATACAATTATTATGTGCTGCCGCATTTCTTATAAACTTGATAGATTTTAAATAATCAGAATAGTTGAATGATGGATACATTTGGTAATACAATTCGTACAATTCCATAAAATTTCCAAAAGAGAACAATTCAACAATATTCCATACAGCTAATTTCTTCGGCTCTTTATACTCATCCAAATGCTTCTCTGCCAAATCCGAACAAAATGAATATTTATCTGCTTTACTCTGAATATCCGCCTCTGCATTTGGATGGTACTGCAGAAATAGCCTTACTATATTATACCCGTCTTCTTTCGGATTATCACTCAAATCATTCATTAATCGTACTTTTAAGTAATGTTCTACATCTATTAAACTATTATACGCCTACCATCGACACAATACAACAACTGATTGTACCTTGTTTTCTACGTCTCCGTTTTATATATAAACTATGCATTTATGACCAAAGTGATAATGTCAATTCGAAATCACTATTTTCAAGCCAAGCAACTTACTGTTTGCCAAACTTTTTCTATTACTTTTTTCACCATCACATTTACAATTCGTGAATTACTCACCTTTATGAGGTTCTTCATTATTATCCCTTGTAATTTTTGAACTTCCACTGTCATCCTTTGCTCTATAAAAATATT